>Ga0100392_1000138_pt1 | contig 74257 bp, 75 predicted proteins | sample CryGeymeta201516_FD_81548 | JGI IMG/M metagenome (GOLD analysis project Ga0100392, IMG submission 81548) | Groundwater microbial communities from Crystal Geyser aquifers in Utah, USA - Crystal Geyser metaG 2015-16 | ecosystem: Environmental > Aquatic > Deep subsurface > Groundwater | place: USA... | reverse complement strand
TGGGCCGCCGATCCCAAATCGACCAAGGAAATCCAGTATCGCCCCGCGCGCGTGCTGATGCAGGATTTCACCGGCGTTCCGTGCGTCGTCGATCTCGCCGCGATGCGCGATGCGATCACCGCGCTCGGCGGCGATCCGGCCAAGATCAACCCGCAGGTCCCCGTCCACCTCGTCATCGATCACTCGGTCATGGTCGACGAATTCGGCACGCCACGCGCGTTCGAGGACAACGTCGTCCGCGAATACGAACGCAACATCGAACGCTACGAATTCCTCAAATGGGGATCGAAGGCGCTCGACGATTTCGCCGTCGTCCCCCCGGGCACCGGCATCTGCCACCAGGTCAATCTCGAACACGTCGCCCAGTCGGTCTGGACCGGCAAGGATGGTGACGGCAACGCGATCGCCTATCCCGACACCTGCGTCGGCACCGACAGCCACACGACGATGGTCAATGGCCTCGGCGTGCTCGGCTGGGGCGTCGGCGGGATCGAGGCCGAGGCCGCGATGCTCGGCCAGCCCGTCTCGATGCTGATCCCCGAAGTGGTCGGTTTCCGCCTGACCGGCGCGATGGCAGAGGGCATCACCGCGACCGACCTCGTGCTCACCGTCACGCAGATGCTGCGCGCGCACGGCGTCGTCGGCCGCTTCGTCGAATTCCACGGCCCCGGGCTCGACGTCCTCAGCCTCGCCGACCGCGCGACGATTTCGAACATGGCGCCCGAATACGGCGCGACCTGTGGCTTCTTCCCGGTCGATGCCAAGACGATCGAATATATGCGCCTGACCGGCCGCTCGGAGGAACAGATCGCGCTGGTAGAGGCCTATTGCCGCGCGCAGGGCATGTGGCGCGAAGCCGGCGAGGACCGCGACTTCGTCTTCACCGACAGCCTCGAGCTCGACATGACCGACGTCGTCCCCAGCCTTGCCGGACCCAAGCGGCCGCAGGACAAGGTCGCGCTGACCGGCGTCGACGACCTGTTCAACCGCGATCTCGCCAGCGTCTACAGCCGCGAAAAGGCGGTTCGCGTTCCCGTCGAGGCGGGCGCGGCGGCCGATGGCGCCAACAGCGGCGCCGATCCCTATGGCGCATCGACGCACGACCGCGTCGCGCCCGAAGGCCAGGAAGGCACGATCGGCGACGGCGACGTCGTCATCGCCGCGATCACCAGCTGCACCAACACCTCGAACCCCACCGTCCTCATCGCCGCCGGCCTCGTTGCGCAGAAAGCCAACGCGCTCGGCCTCACCTGCAAGCCGTGGGTCAAGACCTCGCTCGCGCCGGGATCGCAGGTCGTCACCGATTACCTCGACAAGGCGGGGCTTTCGAAGGAACTCGACACGCTCGGCTTCAACCTCGTCGGTTACGGCTGCACCACCTGCATCGGCAATTCGGGGCCGCTCGCGCCGCCGCTGTCGAAAGCGATCAACGACAACAACCTCGTCGTCGCCTCGGTCCTGTCGGGCAACCGCAATTTCGAGGGCCGCGTGTCGCAGGACGTGCGCGCCAACTTCCTCGCCTCGCCGCCGCTCGTCGTCGCCTATGCATTGAAGGGCACCGTCACCACCGACATGGTCTCGACGCCATTGGGGCAGGACCGCGACGGCAACGACGTCTTCCTCGCCGACATCTGGCCGACCAATGCCGAAGTCCGCGCCAAGGTCGACCAGTTCGTCAACCGCGACATGTTCATGGCGCGTTACGCCCAGGTATACTCCGGCGACGACAAGTGGCGCGCGATCGACGTCGCGGGTTCGGCCACCTACGCCTGGCGCGCGGGTTCGACCTACATCGCCAACCCGCCCTATTTCGACGGCATGGAAATGACCCCCGCGCCCGTCGGCGACATCCGCGATGCGAAATGCCTCGCGCTGCTCGGCGATTCGATCACCACCGACCACATCTCGCCTGCCGGCGCCATCAAACAGGACAGCCCGGCCGGAAAATACCTTATGGATCATCAGGTTAGCCGCGCCGACTTCAACAGCTACGGCTCGCGCCGCGGCAACCACGAGGTCATGATGCGCGGCACCTTCGCCAACATCCGCATCAAGAACGAAATGGTCCCCGGCGTCGAAGGCGGCATGACCAGATACGACGGCGAAACGATGGCAATCTACGACGCCGCGATGAAGCACAAGGCCGACGGCACGCCCCTCGTCGTCGTCGCGGGCAAGGAATACGGCACCGGCTCGTCACGCGACTGGGCCGCCAAGGGCACGATCCTGCTCGGCGTTCGCGCGGTCGTCGCCGAAAGCTTCGAACGCATCCACCGTTCGAACCTCGTTGGCATGGGCGTGCTGCCGCTGCAGTTCGCCGAAGGAACCACGCGAACCACGCTCGGCCTGACCGGCGAGGAGAGCTTCACGATCGAAGGCGTCGCCGACCTCAAACCACGCCAGAGCATCGCCGTAACGCTCACCCGCGCCGACGGTTCGCGCGAGACGTTCGAGGCGCTGTGCCGCATCGACACCGCCAACGAGCTCGAATATTACTACAATGGCGGCATCCTGCAGTACGTGCTGCGCAAGCTCGCGGCGCAGTAACGCTTGCACCCCCGGCGGGCGACCGCTAGGGGCACGGGCCGCCGGGATGGGCGCTTAGCTCAGTTGGTAGAGCATCTCGTTTACACCGAGAGGGTCGGCGGTTCGAGCCCGTCAGCGCCCACCACCGTCCCGGCCGGCATCACACCGGCAATAGCGAGCCGACCGCGCGGACATCGGTGAAATAGGCGTCGAGCCCCTTCGCCGCTTGATCGCTCAGCGCGATGAACACGCGCCGGCCGTCATGCGGGTCGCTGCGCCGTTCGAACAGGCCCGTCTCGGTCATCGTCTTAATCCAGCGCAGCGCCGTCGTCGCCGGGACCGCCGCGGCGATGCACAGGCTCGACACCGATACCGGCCGCCGGTCGATTCGCGCCGCCATCAGGTCGAGCAGCATGTCCCACGCGGGATCGCTGAACAGCGCAGCATCGAAATGCTTGTCGCGCAAGCGGCGCATGCGGATCATCTTGCGGATCTCGAGCGAGGTCACGCCGCCCTGGCCATGCGGATGGAGCGTGGGCTGATAGCCATAGCCGTGGCGATCGTCGGCAACGCCATGGGTGCCGCCATCGACCGGCCAGCCGGACGCCGCATCGCGACCGGCGAGAGCCGCCGCGCCGGGCCGCTGGGCCAGCATCCGGTCGGCCTCGCATCGGGTCAGCCGCGACAGGGCATGGGCGATGCGCCCCACCTCCTCGCGCAGCCGGTCGAGTTCGCTCGGCTGGCTTTCGCCGCGACTGTCGAACGCCGCCGGCGCGAGATCGGTGATCGCCGATTGCAGCGCGATGTGCCGGTCGACGCCGTCGGCATCGGCGAGCACGGTGCAGCGACTGCTCCCGAACGACGCCCAGGCGCTGTCGATCGCCGCATCGCCGATCGCATCGACGATATAGGCCTTGGCGGGATCGGCCGCGATGCGATCGGCGATCCAGTCGTTCCATTGGTCGTCCAGCGGACCGGCGATACCGATCCAGACCAGCCGCGTTTCGGGTGGCGCCATGTCCTGCGGCGCGACGTCGTCGATCGTCACGGTGCGGACGATGCGGGCATGACCGCCGGTCGCGTCGCCCAGCGCGACGTCATATCCGCCGCCGCAAATGGCCAGCACCGTGGTCTGGTGAAGATCGGGAAATTGCCGCGTCGGTTGATCGGTTCGCATCGGGCTCATGACGTCCTCCTCGACTTTGGACGACCATTGCGGTGATACCGTCCGTTCGAACAATCGCGACTCGTTCCGCTTTGGCCCAATCGCGTCGACGATCGACGCCAAACGGAACACAAATGGTCCGTTGCACGAACATATCCAGAACGGATCAAAATTGCAAATGCCCGCGCGGTCGAACCGATTCGGCGTGGATTTCGGTCAGCCTTGCTCCGCCATGGCAGTGACCGCCTGCCATTCACGCGTCGTCAGCGGACAGACCGACAGCCGCGACTGGCGCAACATCTTCATCTCGGAGAGGCGATCGTCGGCCTTCATCTGCGCCAGCGTGACGGGACGCTTCAGCTTCGTCACCGGCCTGACGCTGACGGCGACCCATTTGTCGGGCCATTTGTCGGGTTGCTCGGCCGTCGGATCGGGATAGGCGGGCTTGCTGACCTCCATGATCCCGACCGCTTCCTTGCCGGTGATGCTGTGGTAGAACAGGACGCGATCGCCGACACTCATCTCGCGCATGAAATTGGCGGCCTGCGCATTGCGCACGCCGTCCCACCTGCCTTCGCCCTCGGCGACCAGGTCGTCCCAGCTATAGGCGTCGGGTTCGGACTTCATCAACCAGTATCGGATTTTGCTCATGGCCGCCTGCCTAACGCAGCGCGATCGACGTTGGAAGGCCCAGCGGCGGAAAGCGTCTTCGCTGTCCGCAAGGCAAGAGGGCCGCCCCGTCCTTCGGCGAACCGTCGGACGAAACGACCCTCAGGCGAAGCGCGCCGTGAGCGGGGGGATGTGCGCGCGCCGCATTCGCACGGCCTGACGGCCGATCTCAGCCCGGATTTGGCAGCAGCAGTTTGTCGATGAGGTGGACCGTGCCGTTTCCAGCAGCGATGTCCGAGGCCCCAATCGTCGCCACCTTTCCGGTGTTATCCGTCAGCGTAATCATATCATCTTCTGCTTTGGCTGTCAGGTCAGAACCGTCCAGCGTCTTGATGACCGCAGTGCCGCCGCCCTTTTTAATCAAGCTACGCAAATCCGATGCTTTTATCGCACCCTTGACGACATGGTAGTTCACGATGGCGGCCATGCGCGCCTTGTTCTCGGGCGTCATCAACTTGTCGAGCTCGCCATCGGGCAGGCTGTCGAATGCCGAGTCGCTGGGAACGAAAATGGTATAGGGACCGCCATCGACGAGCGTTTTGCCGACGCCCGAACTGGTCAGCGCCGCCATGAAGCGAACGGTATCGGGAAGGTTGCGAATGCTTCCGACGACCGTGTTCGACAGATCGTCGCTCGCGGGGCCTTCGGGCACGGGCAGCGCATCGATGCTCGTCGCGTTGATCGCATCCGCTTCGTTGTTCAGGGTGCTGTCACCGCATGCCGATGCCAACAGCATCGGCACCGCCAGCAGCGCCGCCCTGAAAAATCTTGCACCCATATCGATTATCCCACTCCTAGATTTGGACGATCGCCCAATGCCGATCCAACTCGCGCTGGTCGTACAGGTTCCGGCAAACGTGATGCATCGCAAGCCCTTTCGTGTTGTTGAACGATATAGTAGCGCGATTTTATCGTACAGCAGAATGGATAGACCAATGCCGGATCAGGTTCCCGTCATCTCGATGACCCTCCCGAAGCGCGAATTCGCCCAGGCGTTCGGCGCCTCGTTCGAGCAATTCGGATTTGCCATGATCAAGGATCACGGCCTCGATCAGCAGCTCGTCGACCAGGCATGGGAGCTGACGCGCGCGTTCTTCGCGCTGCCCGAGGCGGAAAAGCGGAGCTACCTGCTCGAAGGACGCGCCGGAGCGCGCGGCTATACCGCGTTCGGCACCGAGATCGCCAAGAATGCGCAGCACGTCGATCTCAAGGAGTTCTGGCACGTCGGCCGCGACCTGCCCGAAGGCCATAGACTGTCGGACAGCATGCCGCCCAACATCTGGCCGACGCGGCCCGAGGGGTTTCGCGAGACGTTCGCCCCGCTCTACGACGAGTTCGATCGGGTCGGCGGCGAGCTGCTGTCGGCGATCGCGCTCTACCTTGGGCTCGACGAGGACTGGTTCGACGGACCGATCAGCGACGGCAACAGCGTCCTGCGCCTGCTCCATTACCCCCCGGTCGACTGCAGCGCGCCGGGCATTCGTGCCGGCGCGCACGAGGATATCAACCTGATCACGCTGCTCCTCGGCGCCGAAGAGGCGGGACTCGAGATCAAGGCACGCGACGGCAGCTGGCTGCCGGTCAATCCGCCGCCGGGAGCGCTCGCCGTCAATGTCGGCGACATGCTTCAGCGGCTGACCAACCACCGCCTGCCATCGACGACGCACCAGGTGCGCAATCCCGATGCCGGGCGCGCCAGCAAGGCGCGCTATTCGATGCCGTTCTTCCTCCACCTGCGGTCCGATTTCCCGATTCGCACACTGCCCGGCTGCATCGACGCCGAGCATCCGAACCGCTATCCCGAGCCGATCCTGGCCGACGATTATCTGCGCGAGCGACTGGTCGAGATCGGCCTGATGAAGGCCTGACCTATAAATACATGAAATCGCGGTCCCAGCCCCTCAGGCTGGCGCCGCCGTCGACGAACAGCGTCTGCCCGGTCACTTCGCTCGCGGTCGCGAGATAGCGCACGGCATCGGCGATCCCGCGCCCGCTCGAATGGCGCCCGAGCGGCAGCATCGCCGCCACCTTGTCCCATTGGTCGGTATCGTAATCCTCGCTCGGCAGCGTCGGGCCCGGGGCGACGGCGTTGACCCGGACACGCGGCGCCAGCGCGATCGCCAGCGTCCGCGTCGCCTGCCACAGCGCCTGTTTCGAGATGCTGTAGGCGAACTGGTCGGGAACCGGACTTGCGACGCGCTGATCGAGGATGTTGACGATGGCCTGCGTCTGGCCCTGGTCGGCGCGCCCGACGACCGCGCGGGCGAGCGCGATCGGGGCGAGGCAGTTGACCTGCATGTGGCGGCGCATCGCGGCATCGTCGGCCGCCTCCCAGCCGCCCGGTTCGAACAGCGACGCATTATTGACCAGCAGATCCGGCGCGCGCCCGAAATGGGCGCTGACCCGTTGCGCCAGATCGTCGACCTCATCGGGCAGCGCGAAATCGGCGGCAAAGACCGCGAAGTCGGTGGCGTGTTCGCCCAGCGCCGTTGCGAGATCGTCGTCGGGCGCGGGGTCGCTGCGGCCGTGCAGGGCAAGGCGGTAACCGGCCGCGGCGAGCGTCGCCGAAATCTGGGCGCCGACGCGGTGCAGCCCGCCCGTCACCAGCGCGATCGGTCCCGCGCGCTCTGTCACCGCCGCGTTCGCCGCATCGTGATGCCGATCTTCTCGCCGCGCTCGGCAATCGCCAGCTTGACGATCGAAACCGCTACCGCCGACACCTTGTCGTCCTGCAGGAAGACCGTTTCGATGATATGGTCGGCGACCGCCTCGATCAGCGTGAAATGGCAATCGCGCGGGATCGCCTCGGTCACCGCGTGCTTGAGGTCCATATAGTTTTTCGATTCCGACAAAGCGGTGTCGGGCGCATAGCGGTCGGCGATCTTGAGCTCGGCGCGCACCGATACGCGCAGCGGCTGCGGCAGGTGGGTCTCCTCCGAATAGATGCCGGTAAGCACGTCGATTTCGAGATCGCTGACTTCGAGGACCAGCTGGTCGGTGTGGGACAAGGAACGGCGCTTTCTGTCGGTTGCTCTGGCCTCATCGCATAGCCGCGCCGCTCGCCCCGGTCGAGTGCGCGGTGAGGCGCGACGCTTGCGCCTTTGCGTGAAGCACGGCTTTTGCGTATTCGAAGACGCATCATGGCCGAACCGATCCAGCCCCCCGCCCCCGATCTCGCCTCGACCTCGCTCGCCGAGTTGATGCGCTATGCGAACAACGGATCGCTCCCCCCGGTCGAAAAATGGCATCCGCAACATTGCGGCGACAGCGAAATGCGGATTGCCGCCGACGGGACCTGGTTTCATCAGGGCACGCCGATCGGTCGCGCGGCGATGGTCAAACTGTTTTCGACCGTGTTGCGGCGTGAGCCCGACGGATCCCATGTGCTGGTCACGCCGGTCGAGAGGCTCGCCCTCGCCGTCGACGACGCGCCGTTTACCGCGGTCGAGGTCAAGGCGGAGGGCGCGGGGCGGAACCGCCGCCTCGCCTTTCGCCTCAATACGGGGGACATCGTGGTCGCCGGCAGCGATCACCCGCTGCGGTTCGAGGATCGCGACGACGGTCCGCACCCCTATCTCCATGTCCGCGGCAAGATCGGCAACGGCCTCGAGGCGCTGATCGTGCGGCCGGTCTATTACGAGCTCGTCGGCCTGGCGCTCGACGATGTCGATGGCGATCCTCCGCCCGCGATCTGGAGCGACGGCGCCATGTTCGCACTGGCGCCGGCGTGACGACGCTCGCCGCATCGCTCGCCCGCGCGCTCGCCGAACATGATGCCGCGCCGGTCGCCCTGATCGGCGACGACGCCTGGTCGAATCGCGATCCCGACGGCCCAGCGGTGGCGGCGGCGGTCCTCGTCGCCTTTGTCGATCGCGCCGAGCCGACCGTCATCCTGACGCGGCGGACCCAAGCGCTGCGCAACCATGCCGGGCAGGTCGCCTTTCCCGGCGGGCGCATCGACCCGGGCGAGGACGCGATCGTCGCCGCACTGCGCGAGGCCGAAGAGGAAATCGCGCTGCCGCGCACCGCCGCCGACGTCGTCGGGACGGGGCCGACCTACCTGACCGGGACCAATTTTCATGTCACCCCGGTCATCGTCACGGTCCCGCCCGACCTCGACCTTCGGCCCAATCCCGCGGAGGTCGCGAGCGTGTTCGAGATCCGCGCCGACATCCTGTTCGATCCCGCCAATCGCGAGCCGCAGGAAAGCGAATGGGAGGGCGCAATCCGGCGTTATTTCCGCATCATCGGCCATGACGAAACGGTCTGGGGCGCGACCGCGGGGATGGTCATCAACCTCGCCGCGCGGCTGGGGCTCGATCGCGAGCCGGCGCGTTTCAACCGCGTGCTAGGCAGCGGGACGCGCGCATGACGCGGCTGCCGCCCGCCGAATGGCAGGACGATCCGCGCCTCGCCGCGCTGGTCGATGCGCTCAGCGCCGATGGCGGCGCGGTCCGCTATGTCGGCGGCGCGGTGCGCGACACGATTGCGGGCCTGCCGGTAACCGATATCGATCTTGCCACGCCGCTGCTGCCGCAAGAGGTCGCGCGCCGCCTGAGGGATGCCGGTATCAAGGCGGTCCCCACCGGCATCGCGCATGGCACGATCACCGCGGTCGTCGACGGACGGCCGTTCGAGGTGACGACGCTGCGCCGCGACGTCGCCACCGACGGCCGCCGCGCGACGGTCCGGTTTTCGACCGACTGGCGCGAGGACGCGGCGCGACGCGATTTCACGATCAACGCGCTCTATGCCGACCCCGCGACCCGACGGGTCACGGACTTTTTCGGCGGTCTCGCCGATCTCGCCGAGGGGCGCGTCCGGTTCATCGGCGATGCCGACCGGCGGATCGACGAAGACCACCTGCGCATCCTGCGCTTCTTTCGCTTTCACGCACGTTTCGGCCAGGGCGCGCCCGACGCCGAGGCGCTGGCGGCGGTCACCGCAAAAGCGACGACAATGCGCAGCCTCTCGCAAGAACGGCTCGCCGGAGAACTGCTGCGCCTCCTCGCCTTGCCCGATCCCCGCGGAACCGTCCTGCTGATGATCGAGCGCGGAATATTCGCCGCGATCATTCCCGAATTCGACACGGCGTCGCATGACCGGCTGGCACGGCTCATCGCCAGCGAGCGTGCGTGCGATCTCGCGATCGACCCGGTCCGGCGGTTGATCGCCATGGCCCCGGTCGATGCGGCGAAGGCGGTCGCGCTGGCCACGCGGCTCAAAGTGTCGACCGCCATCCGCAGGCGATTCAGGTGCGCCCGCACCGAGCCGCTCGATCGCACCGCCGATCCCCGCCATCTTGCGTATGCGATCGGCATCGAGGGAGCGCGCGACCGCTGGTTGCTGGCCGCCGACCCCGATGATGCAGCCCGGGCTCTCGACCGGCTCGAAGGCTGGACGCCACCGCAATTCCCGATCAAGGGCGGCATGCTGGTCGCACAGGGCGTCCCGGTCGGGCCAGAAGTCGCGCGGCTGTTGCGCGAGATCGAAGAGCAATGGGTGGCGGATGATTTTCCCGACGCGACACGCGCGCGCGCGATCATGGCTCAACGTTTGAGCGAGCGTTCCCAGTAAGCGAACGCCGCGTCGGCATCGACGGCTTCAGAATAATAATAGCCCTGGCCGAAGGTGCAGCCGAGCAACGACAGCGCGCGCTCGGTTTCCTTGTTCTCGATGCCCTCGGCGGTGGTTTGCATGCCGAGCGATTCGGCAAGACCCTGGATCGTTCGCAGGATCGCCGCCTGGTCGTTGTCCTCGGCCATCGCCTGAACGAAGCTCCTATCGATCTTGAGAACGTCGATCGGCAGGCGCTGCAGATAGGCGAGGTTCGAATAGCCGGTCCCGAAATCGTCCATCGCGATGCGCGTAGCGAGCGTCTTGAGATCGGCGAGCACCGCCATTGCCCTGTCGGGATCGCCGATAATGGCGCTTTCGGTCAGTTCGAGCATCAACCGCTCGCCGCCGATGCCGGCATCGGTCATGGCATTGCGGACGATCCCGACAACATCGTCGCGGGCGAGCTGGATGGCCGACACGTTGATCCCGACATATACCGGGATAAGCTGGCCCAGGCGGGCATCCCAGTCGGCCAGCGTCTGCGCTGCGGTCTGGATCGCCCAGCGACCGAGCGGAACGATCAGCCCTGAATCTTCGGCGATAGGAATAAAATCGGCCGGTCCGATCGTGCCGTCGGCGTGATGCCAGCGCGCCAGCGCCTCGAAACCTGCGACCGCCCCGGACTTGAGGTCGATCAGCGGCTGGAACGCCAACGAGAGTTCGTCGCGCTCGATCGCGTCGCGCAGCTGAGTCTCCATGCTGAACCGATCCCTGGTCACGGTTCCGACCTGGGGTTCGTAGATTTCGGTCCGGTCGGACAGCTTCGCCTGCTTGAGCGCGATCTGCGCATGGCGAATAGCGTCCTCGACATCGACTTTGCCATTTTTCTGAATTGCGCAACCGATCGCGCAGTCGATACTGATCTTGAGCTCTGACAGGCGGCAAGGATTGTCGAAACACGCACGTACGCGTCGCGCCAGCTCGTGCACGTCGAGCCGCCCGCTCGTCACCTTGGCGAAAATGGAAAACTCGTTGCCCCCAGTCCGCGCGAGGAAGTCGCCCGCGCGCAGGTTCGATTGCAGGCGGCGGGCGACGGTGATCAGCAATTCGTCACCGGCAAGCGGCCCGATCGCCTCGTTGACCCGTCCGAACCGCGACAGGTCGATCAGCAGGATCGCAAATTGCTGTTCCTGCATTTCCGGCTGGCTGAGCGCCTTGTCGACGGCCTCTTCAAATCCGCTGCGATTGGGGAGGCCGGTCAGCGCATCGGACACCATTTCGCGGCGCAGGCTCTTTTCCGTCTGCAGCTGGTTGGTTCGATCGAGCAGCGATACCAGCACCATCGTTGCCGGCTCGCCGGCAAGGCGCGACAGGCTGACGATGAAATCGCGCCCGGCAATCTTGCAGCCCATGCGCCAATCGAACTGGGTCAGCATTTCGTCGCTGCCGGCGAAATCGCCGATGCGATCGGTGAAAACCGCGAAGTTTTCATTGCCGTGGCGGCTGAGGTCGATCTTGCGGAACAGCGTGTTCGCCATGGCAATATCGAACAGGCCGTCGCTGCGGATTTCGACGATGGCGGTAGCGATCGGCATCGCATCGAGCAGGCTGGACAGCCTTTCGGGCTCGGCGCAGCGCGCGTCTCCGGACGACCTATTGACCTTGGTATGTCCGCCTGTCTGTTCCAGCACACGCCTTCTTTCTGCCGATCCGTCTGGGTATCGGCAACACTGGGAAAGGCGTTAGCGTACGCGCTGTAAAATATTGGTTACTTTCGATTTGAGATCAATCGAAGCGATTGTTGCGCGGAAATCCTGTCGGCGGCATGCGGCCGGCGGCACCGCGGGCGACGCGCCAGGGGGTCAGGTCGACCTCGGTGCGCGTCCGGCCGCTGTCTCCGCCCATCGCCCAGCTGAGCCCATCCTCGAACCGGAAACTGACCGCATCGGCGAGGCCGCCGTCGCGATAGCGTTGCATCATGACGCCCTGGCCCCGGACCATTTCGGGCAGTTCGGACAGCGGGAACACGACGAGCTTGCGGTTGTCGCCGATGACCGCCGCGTAATCGTGCGCGGTGCCGATCATTCGCACCCGTTTGAGACGCGCGTTCTTCCGGAGGTTGACGACCTGCCGTCCCTTGCGCGTTTCCGATACCGCTGCCGCCAGCGGCACGACGAAGCCGCGCCCGTCGCTCGATGCGACAAGCAGTTTTGCGGTCGCCGACGCACGGGTCATGGCGACGACATTGGCATCGCTGTCGATATCGACCATCAGCCGCAGCGGTTCGCCGAAACCGCGCGCGCCGGGCAGCTTGTCGGCGCCGAGCGTGTAGAACCGCCCGTTGTCGCAGGCGAAGACGATGCGATCGGTGGTCTGCGCGTGAAGCGCAAAGGCAAGCGTATCGCCTTCCTTGAACTTGCCGGCGTCGAGCGCGGCAAGATCGGCATGACCCTTCATCGCACGGATCCAGCCGCGCTGCGACAGGATGACGGTCACCGGCTCGCGCTCGATCATCGCTTCAAGCGGAATGTCGCGCGCCGGCGCGGCTTCCTCGATCGTGGTGCGGCGCGCGCCGAGCGGCGTATCCGGCGCATAGACCTTGCGCATTTCTGCCAGGTCGCGCTTGAGCCGGGTGCGCTGCCGTGCGGGGCTTTCGATCAGCTTGACGAGCTCGGCACGCTCTTTCTCGAGCCCCTCGCGTTCATGGCGCAGTTCCATTTCCTCGAGCCTGCGCAAGCTGCGCAGGCGCATGTTGAGGATCGCCTCGGCCTGGCGCTCGGTCAGCGCGAATTCGGCCATCATGATCGGGCGCGGCTCGTCTTCGGTGCGGATGATCTCGATGATGCGGTCGAGGTTGAGGAAGGCGATGATATAGCCGTCGAGCAGCTCCATCCGGTCGTCGATTTTGCCGAGCCGGTGGCGCGCGCGGTTTAGCAACACCTCGAACTGGTGCGCGAGCCAGTGTTCGAGCACCTCCTTCAGACCCATGACGCGCGGCGTGTGACTGGCGTCGAGGACGTTCATGTTGAGCGAGATGCGGGTTTCGAGATCGGTCAGCCGATAAAGGCTTTCCTGCAGGATTTCGGGATCGACGTTACGGCTCTTGGGGACGAGGACGATGCGGATCTCCTCGTCCGATTCGTCGCGCACATCGTCGAGGATCGGCAGCTTCTTGTCGACGATCAGCTGGGCGATCTGTTCGATCAGCTTGCCCTTTTGGACATGATAGGGAATTTCGGTGACGATCAGCTGCCAACTGCCCGCGCCCGTCCCCTTTTCAGCCTCGCCGAAGCGCGCGCGAACGCGGAACGACCCGCGCCCGGTAGCGTAGGCGTTGACGATCGCGGCGGCGCTGTCGACGATGATGCCGCCGGTCGGCAGATCGGGTCCGCGGACGCATTCGAGCAGTTCGGCGGTGGTCGCGTCGCCGTTGTCGATCAGCAGGCTCGCCGCGTCGATAACCTCGGCGACGTTGTGCGGCGGGATGCTCGTCGCCATGCCGACGGCGATGCCGCTCGCGCCGTTGGCGAGCAGGTTGGGAAACAGGCCGGGCATGATTTCCGGCTCGCGTTCCTCGCCATTGTAGGTCGGCTTGAATTCGACGGTGCCTTCGTCGAGCCCCGCCATCAGATCGACCGCGACGCGCGTCAGCTTTGCCTCGGTATAGCGGAAGGCGGCGGCGCCATCGCCGTCGATATTGCCGAAATTGCCCTGCCCGTCGACCAGCGGAAAGCGCAGCGCGAACGACTGGGCCAGGCGGACCATCGCGTCGTAAACCGACTGGTCGCCGTGCGGATGATATTTGCCGATCACCTCGCCGACGACGCGCGCGCATTTCTTGTAGCCCTGCGACGGATCGAGCTTCAATCCGCGCATCGCCCAGAGCAGCCGCCGCTGGACCGGCTTCAGACCGTCGCGCAGGTCGGGCAGCGAGCGCGCGGTGATCGTCGACATCGCGTAGACGAGGTAGCGCTGCGACAGCGCGCGATCGAACGGCGCATCGACGATCGCGTCGAAGGGATCGTGGTCGCTATCTTTGATCGTGCTGTCGGCCATGCCCGGCGGGTAGCAAGCCGCGCCGGGGCAGGCAAAGGGGATTATCGAGAAAGCGGGAGTACGGCGCGCACGCGTCCAGATTGACAGACCGCGCCCGGGGTGGTCGAACCCGTGCCATCATGCTGACCGAACTCTTCTTTGCCACGCTGATGGTGGTATTCACCGTCCTCGTCCATGGCGGCGGGATATACGGGCTGGCACGGCTGTTAAGGATCGAGGCGCGAGAAGAGTCGATCGGCCACCTCCATCCTATGTCGCTGCGAGGGATGGCGGTAACATTGCTGCTGGTCCTTGGGCTGATCGCGCTGCACGGCTTCGAAATCTGGCTCTATGGAGCGTTCTACCTTGTCGTCGACGCGCTGCCCGATTTGCGCGAGGCGGTCTATTTTTCGACCATCACCTATGCGACCATCGGTTACGACGACGAGAGCATCGCCAATAGCTGGAAGCTTGTCGCTGCGATCGAAGGGGTCAACGGCGTCATCCTGCTCGGCTGGTCGACCGCGTTTTTCGTCCGCGTCGTTGCCCGCATGGGGCGCGATTGAGCCGCTCGGGAACGCGGTGCCCTCTTTCCGGTTATCCCAATGTAGCCAACGGCAGGACAAAGGAGATACACCATGCCGGCAACATCGAAAGCCCAGCAAAAGGCGGCAGGCGCCGCGCTTTCGGCGAAACGCGGCGAGACCGATAAATCGAAACTGAAAGGTGCATCGAAATCGATGTACGCTTCGATGAGCGAAGACGAGCTCAAGGATTTTGCCCAGACCAAGCGCAAGGGTCTGCCCGACAAAAAGGGCGACTGAGCCGCGATCTTGCGAGCTAATCGCTGGCCAAGCTCGAATCAATTTGCCATGTCCGGCCCTTGAACCGCGCGAAGCGGGCTTGGGAATGTAGATGGCCGACCAGACCGACCAAACGGAGGCCATGGCCCCGAGCGACGAAACGACGGTGCCCGCGCGCACACCGCTTTACAGTTACTACGTCCTTGCGGTGTTGATGGTGATCTACGCGTTCAATTTCCTCGACCGCCAGATCATCACCATTCTCGCGCCTTCGCTCAAGGCCGATCTCGGCCTCAGCGATGCGCAGCTGGGGCTGCTGTTCGGCACCGCCTTTGCGCTGTTCTATGCCTTGTTCGGCATTCCGCTCGCCAAGCTCGCCGACGGCTGGCACCGGGTTCGGACGATCTCGCTCGGGCTCGGCTTCTGGTCGGGGATGACGGCGGTGAGCGGGCTGGCAACCAATTTCGCACAGCTCGGCAGCGCGCGCGTCGGCGTCGGCATTGGCGAGGCAAGCGCCGGGCCGGCAGCTTATTCGCTGATCCAGGACTATTTTCCCAAGGCCAAGCGCGCAACCGCGATCGCGATCTATTCGGCGGGCATCTACCTTGGCGTCGGAGCCAGCCTCGCACTCGGCGGCGAGGTCATCTCCTATTGGGACACGACCTATACCGAAGCGACGCGCCCGTTCGGCATCGCCGGCTGGCAGGCGACCTTTCTCGCATTCGGCATTCCCGGCCTGTTGCTGGCGGTGCTCGTCCTGACCACGATCCGCGAGCCGATACGCGGGGCGATGGACGGCGTGCCGTCGCCCGCAGTCGCGCCGCGCCCGTTCGCCGCGGTCGGGCGCGAGTTGGCGGCAATGTTCCCGCCGTTCAGCATGATCACCGTCGCGCGCGGTCGCGCCGCTGAGCGCCGCCCGCTGATCGTCAATATCGCGATGTTCGTGGGGCTGATCGTCGTCGCGGTCGCTCTTGTCGGCTGGACCGACGCCATGTTGCCGCCTGAAAAGCGCGCCGCGATCGCCACCTTCGGCGGCTTCGAACTGACCACCAACATGGTCCAGTGGGGCGCGATCGCAATCGGCGTCTATGGCAGCTTCAGCTGGCTGCAATCGCTCGCGCATCGCGACCCGGTCGCCAATCGCCTGATCGGCAACCGCACATTCGGCGCGCTGGCGCTCGTCGGCGGTCTCGCCAGTTTTGCAAGCTACGGCCTGTCGCCGTTCGTCTATGTCTACATGGTCAATGTGTTCGGCGTCGGGCCCGAAGAAGGGCGCACGCTCGGCTGGATCCTGGCCAGCGCCGGGATGCTCGGCGTCTTCATCGGCGGCTGGGCATCGGATCGCGCGCGCCGCCTGCATCCCGCCGGGCGGCTCTACATGGTGATCGCCGCGCTCGTCGTCAGCGCGATTCTGCTCTACTTCCAGTTCACCACCGAATCGCGCCAGCTGTTCCTGACCTTGCTGTGGATTGTCAATTTCCTGCAGATCATGTGGCTCGCGCCGGTTGCCGCGACGACGCAGGACATGGTGCTGCCGCGCATGCGCGGGACCGCGGCGGCGGTGTTCTTTCTTGGCACCAACATCATCGGACTGGGCATGGGACCCTATTGCGTCGGCCTGGTCGCCGACGTCACCGGCGATCTGCGCTTCGCGATGCTGTCGGTCCTGTTCGTGGCCCCGGTCACGATCGGACTGCTGATCTATTCGGCGCGCAAGCTGCCCGCGGTCGAGGCGAGCATCATCGACCGTGCCCGTGCCGCGGGCGAAGACGTCTAGCCGTCGGCGGGCGCAGCCAAAACGCCGCAGGCGATCCGGTCGCCGCTGTTGCCGCTGGGATCGGTCATGAGGTCGTCGGGACCGGCATGGATGACGACCGCGGCGCCATCGCCGTCGAGCAGGCCGCCTTCAGCCGCCCCCCGGGCGCCGACGATCTCGTAAGATATCTCGCCCTCACCGTCGCTGCCGACCACGAGGTTGGGCAGATCGCCGGAATGCGCGCCCTTCGGATTGTCGAGACCGTGTTCGCGATCGTCGGGATTCCAGTGGCCGCCCGCGCTTTTGAAATCGGGCGCTGTGCACGCGCCGGTGGCATGGACGTGCACGCCGTAGCGGCCCGGCTTGAGACCTGCCGCGGCGATCGCGACGGTCAGGCCGCCCGCCGATTCGGTGACGTCCGCCGATCCGCGCGCGTCGCCATCGGCGTTCGCGAGCAGGGCGGTTGCGAGCGGCGTCGCACCGGGGGCTGATGCCTCATTGAGCGCGGTTTCGTTGGCATCGACTTCATTGGCGACGGTTTCGTCCTGGGGCGGATTGCAGGCCGCCAGCAGGACGAGCGGGGCCGCAAAGCTGGCTAGGGCGATCGGTTTCATGACGTTCTTCCTTGGTTGTGTAAGAGATCAACGGTCCCAAGCCGGTTCCGATCCATTGCGCCGCGGCAAAGAAAAAGGGGCCGGTTTCCCGGCCCCCGATCGTGTCAGGCGCTGATCTTCGGATTAGAAGACGCGGCCATATTGTTCGTTGCCGACAAAGCCGAGCTTGTTGACGCCTTCCTGCTTGATCACCGCCAATGCGCGATCGACGACGATATAATCGGCCTCCGGATGTGGCTGGAACTGCAGTTCGGGCTCGACCGGGAACTGCTTGGTCTGGGCAAGGTAATCTGCCAGCTGCTGCAGGTTGATCGGCGTACCGTTCCAGGCCAGCGTATTCGCCTCGTCAATCGTCAGCTTGTTCTTGATCGGATCCACCTCGGGCGCCGGATCGTTCGATGGAGTGGGCAGGTCGATCTTCACCGCGTGCGTCTGCGGCGGAATGGTGATGATGAACATGATCAGCAGCACGAGCATGACGTCGATCAACGGCGTCGTGTTCATTTCCATCATTGGCTGGTCGGGATCGCCGCCCATTGCAATTGCCATTGTCTAAATCCTCTCGGGAATCACGTAAACTGAACGGACGTTACTGGCGCGGACGCAGCGCCGAGGCGCCGACCGGCTGCGAGATGAATCCGATCTTCTGAAAGCCGGCATACTGCATCGTGTAGATCACGCCGCCGATGCACTTATACGGAGTCGCGACGTCGCCGCGGATATGCACTTCGGGAAAGTTGTCTTCGGTGATGTTTTCCACGCCGCCGATATCTTCGAGCAGCGTCTCGAGCTTGTTCTGCCCACGTTCGAGCAATGTCGTCGAATCGATCGGGGTGTTGCCCCAATAAACCTGGCATTCGCCGGTTCCGTCGGGAACGCCGTCGCCATTCAAATCGGGCGTCCGTACCGAAAGCAGCACGTTATCGGGCTTGGTCGTGGTCGGTTCGAACGCGACGTCGGGAAGCCTCAGGTCGACCGTCTCGAGCACGACCGGAATAGTGATGAGGAAGATGATGAGCAGCACCAGCATGACGTCGACGAGCGGCGTCGTGTTGATGTCCGACATCGGGGCGTCATCACCGCCGGATCCGGTACTTATTCCCATGAGCTAACTATCCTATTCTTGTATCGCGCCTTGGCGGACATATCCGCCCAGCACAGTTCTGTACGCATTCGGGACGACGGCACGCGCCGCCGTCCCGATATCTCGTTCGGTCAGACCTTTTTCGTCTGGACACCGCCGGCAGTCGCCTGGCCGACCGGCTTGGCGGTGGCGGCTGCGGGGCGGGCGGGAGCCGCGCCCTTGGTGGCGACCACCGGGCGGACTTCGCCGCCCGACATGATGCTGCCCTGGACGTCGTTGGCGAAGGTCGACAAATCGCGTGCGATCTTCTTGTTGCGCGCCTGCAGCCAGTTGAACGCGAGCACCGCGGGAACCGCGACGATCAGGCCGACGGCGGTCATGATCAGCGCTTCGCCGACGGGACCGGCAACGGTGTCGATCGACGCCTGGCCGCTGGCACCGATCTTCACGAGCGCGCGAAGAATACCGACGACGGTGCCGAACAGACCGACGAACGGTGCGGTCGAGCCGACGGTGGCGAGGAACGACAGGCCGCCATTGAGTTTCGAATTGACGAGGTTCTGCGAGCGTTCGAGGCTGTTGTGCATCCAGTCATGCGCTTCGACCGGATCGGTCAGCTTGGTGTGCTCCTGCTCGGCGCGCAGGCCGTCGTCGACGACCTGGCGATAGGCGCTGTCCTTTTCCAGCTTCGATGCGCCCTCGCGAAGGTTGGGCGCACGCCAGAAATTCTGCTGCACCTGATTGCCCTGGCGCATGATCTTGTTCTGTTCGAACAGCTTGGTGAACAGCACGTAGAGCGAACCGGCAAACATGATGACGAGGACGCCGAACGTCGTCCAGGCGACCGGGCCGCCCTCCTCAAGTGCGGGAAGGAGGCCGTACTCCGGAGCTTCTGCTCCGGCAGTCGCGGCTGCGGTAAGGATGGTGGTGAACATTATGCATTCCCTCTCAGGTAAATAAAATGGTGCAATGAATTACGGTCAGTCGAGCGTCCATTTGACGCTGGTGTTGTAGGTCGTCGAAGTCGGGTTGCCGTCTGCGTCGAGTGCAGGATTGAAGCGAGTCCGCCGTTCGAAGATGCTGCACGTCGTGCTATCGAGGGCGGAATCGCCGCTCGATCCGGTGACGCTACAGCTCGATACTCGGCCACTGGCATCGATCGACAGGCGAACACGCGTCGTACCTTCCGATTCCCGCCGGATCGCGGCCGAGGGATAATCGCCATTGGTCGGCGCCCCGCGCTGCAGGCTGACCGGTTTCGAGCGGTTCACCTTGGGCGGCGGTGGCGGTGCCGGCGGTGCCGGCGGGGCCGGCGGCGAGACGACCGGTGTGGGAATAAAGACAGCAGGCGGTCGCGGCGTCGTATCGCGCAGCACGTTGGGCGTCGGTCGCGAGATCGGCGACGGCGGAATGACGACCTGCGGCGGCGGCGGCAATTCCTGCGGCGGCGGCGGCGGCGGCGGTTCTTCGGGCGGCGGCGGTTCTTCGGTGACATCGACCACGTCGAGCTTCTCGGCGATCTTCTTGACGACACTAACGTCAAGACCGACAGCAAGACCCCAGATGACCAGCGACACGAATGCCGCCATCAGGACGATCGAAGCCGCGCGGCTCTTCGGGTCTACGCGATCTCCATAAGCCATACTTCAGAATTCTCCTCACAGAGTCGGACGGGTCTGAGGTACAACGCCTCGAACCCGCAGTAAGTTTCCGTTAACCGTCCCAAGGATCGGAATCCGTAACCAACCGTTCCGACAGGTCAGCCATGGTTCCTATCGCCAGCGGTGACAGTTCGCAAACGCTTTATCCGAGGTTCAGCTTGGAACGGTTACGCAGGCGCCACGATTTCAATTGCCCGGCTCGAAGGGCGGCTCTCGCCAACTTGGCCAAAGTATCAGGACGATAATAAGATCATGCTCATTCCCGTCATCGCCGGTCTCGCCCTTGCCGTGCAACCCCAGCCCGCCCCGAACGACGCCGCGGCAGCCGCGGCCAGCCAGGATATGCGCGTCGGCATGCGCGCGACCGTGCCCGATTCGCCCTTGTCCTATGCCGACCTCGTCGATCTGTCTGATGCCGCTCATCTGGTCGCGATCGCCACGATCCGGTCGTCGGTCGCACTCGAACCCGAGCGTTCGCCCGGTCTCGCGGCGGGTCGCATCCGCCTGTATATCGAGGCCGATGTCGACAATGTGATTCGCGGCACGAGCGGATTGCCCGAGGAAATCGCCTATCTTGTCGATGTTCCCCGCGATTCGCGCGGCCGCGCGCCGAGGCTGAAGCGGCAGCGCGTCGTCATCTTCGCCGCGGCTGCCGCCGGCGGCCAGTTGCAACTGGCAGCGCCCGACGCCCAAATCGCCTGGTCGCCAGAGATCGAGGCCCGCGTTCGAACGATCCAGCGCGACGCACTGGCGCCCGGCGCCCCGCCCAGAATTCGCGGCGTCTCTGGCGCCTTCAACGTCGCCGGCGCGCTGCCGGGCGAGAGCGAGACGCAGATCTTTCTCGAAACGCAAAGCGGCGAGCCCGCGTCGCTCAATGTCTTGAGGCGTCCCGGCATCGCCCCCGAATGGGCGGTGTCGTTCGGCGAGATCCTCGACGAATCGGCCCGGACCCCGTCGCCGCAGACGCTTGGCTGGCATCGCCTCGCCTGCGGCCTGCCGCCCGAACTCCCGCCCGCAAGCCTCGGTGGCCTGAACCCGCCACAGTCGCTGGCGGCGCGCGCCGACTATCGCTTTGTCCTCGCCCGCCTGGGTCCGTGCGGACGTACCCGGCAGCCCTGACGGTCGTCGGAGCGCCGTCCTGCCGCCGCGCGGTGCGCGCAGTCTCGACTTGCGCGACGCGCTTCCCTAAGCGAACGGCAACGTCGTCTTTTCGCCAAAGGGGTTTCCATGTCCGCTGCCGATTCCGATTCCGCCAGCCCAGCAGTGGGTAACGCGCTCGATCGCGTCCTCGTCCTAGAAATGGTGCGCGTTACCGAAGCGGCTGCCATATCGGCCTCGCGGCTCATCGGTCGCGGCGATGAAAAGGCCGCCGACGCCGCCGCCGTCGAGGCGATGCGCGCCGCGCTCAATGAACTCGAGATCTGCGGCACCGTCGTCATCGGCGAGGGCGAGCGCGACGAGGCGCCGATGCTCTATATCGGCGAAAAGGTCGGTTGCGCGGGCGACGACGGTCCCAAGATCGACATCGCGCTCGACCCGCTCGAAGGCACGACGATCACCGCCAAGGCTGGCGCCAATGCGCTCGCCGTGCTCGCGATCGCCGAAAAAGGCGGCCTGCTCAATGCGCCCGACGTCTATATGGACAAGATCGCGGTCGGCCCCGGCTATACGCCCGGGATCGTCGATCTCGACAAATCGGTGACCGAAAACGTCACCGCGGTGGCGAAGGAAAAGGGCGTCGATCCGTCCGAGATCATCGTTTGCGTCCTCGACCGCCCCCGCCATGACGCGATCATCGCCGAGCTGCGCGGTCTGGGCTGCGGCATCCAGTTGATCCCCGATGGCGACGTCGCCGGCGTGATCGCGGTGACCGACGAGGAAACCAGCACCGACATGTACATGGGCCAGGGTGGCGCCCCCGAAGGCGTGTTGGCGGCGGCGGCGCTGCGCTGCGTCGGCGGCCAGTTCAAGGGCCGGCTGGTGTTCCGCAACGACGACGAACGCGCGCGCGCGGCGAAATGGGGCATCGACGATCTCGACCGCCAGTACGACCTCGTCGAACTCGCGCGCAGCGACTGCATTTTCGCGGCGACCGGCGTCACCGACGGCAGCCTGCTCGACGGCGTCAAGCGGCTGCGCAACGGCACGATCACGACCGAAAGCGTCGTCATGCGCGCATCGTCGGGCACGGTTCGCTGGGTCCGCGGCGAACATCGCAACCGGTGATCGCGCGGTTTCGCGCATTCGGACTGGCCGAGGGGCGTCGCGAGCTGTATTAGCGACTCATGACAGCTGATCTGGCCCCGCCCGAAATCATTCCAGAGTCCTCGCTATCGACCGATTTGCAGCCGGTCGAGCCGGGTTATCGCCACGTCCTTCGGATCCAGTTCGCGCTGACGTGTCTACCGATTGCGATCGCCGTCACGATCGCCGACGCTGCGCTGCTCGGGCCCGCCTCGATCCACTGGCTGCCGACGGTCGCGGCCTGGCTGCTGGCGCTGCTGGTGATCGTCGTCGTGCCGGCGCGCAAATATCGCCATGTCGGCTATCGCCTCGCGCCGCGCACGATCCGCATCGTCCGCGGTTTCATGTTCCATGTCGACACCGTCGTCCCGTTCGTCCGCGTCCAGCATATCGACGTCGCGCGCGGCCCGGTCGAACGCCTGTTCGGCGTCGCCTCGCTCGTCATCCACACCGCAGGCACGCACAACAGCATCGTCACTCTGCCCGGCCTGTCGCCCGATCGCGCGGCCGAGATTCGCGACGATATCCGCCGCCACATCGGTTCCGATTCATAAATGAAGGCGACCCCACCCGCCGCCGCCGACGCCGCCGAACCGCCAGAGCGGCTTCATCCCGCCTATTTCCTGACCGGCCTCGGCCAGGCTGCCAAGGGATCGTTCGGCGTCCTTGCGGCAGGCGCCTATTTCAGCCTGTCGGGACGCTGGCTTTTGCTCGGCCTGATGGTGGTCGCCTATATCGTCATCACCCTGGTCGGCCTGTGGTTGCGCTGGCTGCGCTTTTCGTACCGCCTGTCCGACGAGGGCATCGTCATCGAAAGCGGCCTGATCAGCACGCAGCACCGCTCGATCCCGTTTGCCCGCATCCAGGACGTTAATATCGAACAGGGGCCGATCGCGCGCCTGATCGGCGTGGCGCGGGTCAAACTCGAAACCGGCGCATCGGCCGGCAAGGGCGGCGATGACGGCGTGCTGGAGGCGATCGGGCTCGACCGCGCCAACCGCCTGCGCGACACGATCCGCGCCTATCGCGGCGGTGGCGCGATCGCCGCTGTGGGGGCCGACGGAGCAGTCGCATCGCCCACGAGCGAAGCCGGCGATCAATCGCTGTTCGCGATGGCCCCGGCGCGCGTCCTGCGCTCGGGCGTATACAATTTCTCGCTCGCCATATTCGCCGCGATCGGCGGCCTGTTTCAGTTCGGCGGCGACATGTTCGGGATCGACCCGTTCAAACGCCTGTTCTGGAATCAGCTGCTCGATGCCGGGTCGCCGCTGGCGCAGCTCATCCTGTCGCATCGCTGGATCAGCGCGGTCGCCGGATTGCTGACGCTGATCGCGGTCGGGGTCGCCACCGGCGTCGTCACGACGATCCTGCGCGACTGGAATTTCCGGCTGACGCGGACCGAGACCGGGCTGCGCCGCCAACGCGGCCTGCTGACGCTGACCGACGTCATCATCCCTGTGCGCCGCGTTCAGGCGGCGATCATCGGCACCGGACCGATCCGGGCGCGATCGGGCTGGCATTCGCTCAAGCTGCAATCGCTCGCCCGCGACGAGGCCCGCCAAGGCGATCACGAGGTCGCGCCGTTCGCGCAACTCGACGAGATCGCGCCGATCCTGGCCGAAGCGGGCATGGCCTTGCCCGCTCCCGATACACGCTGGCTACGGATCGACAGCGCCTATGCCATCGAATTCTCCTGCTGGCTGGCGCTGCCGATCGCCATCACGCTGACGGTCGCGGCCGTCGGCGTGTGGCCGGCGCTGATCGGCACCGGCGCGCTCGCCATCGCCATCGCCGGGCGCTGGCTGGCATGGCGACGCTATCGATATGCCAGCGATGGCGAGCGCGTGCTGATCCGGCGCGGCTTCTGGCGCCAGCGGCTGATCGTCCTGCCGATCGGCAATATCCAGTCGATCGACGTCGCGCGCAATTTCGTCGACCGGGCGCTCGGCGTATCCTCGGTGACCTTCGGCGTCGCGGGCGGCAGCGGCTTTGCCACGCACGAGGTCGCCGCGCTGCCGAGCGCAAAGGCCTATGCGCTGCGAGAGGATTTGCTACAGCGGTTCGCATGAGCTTTGTCCTCAATGTCGAACGGTCGATCTCGGGCCAGCCATGGACCTGGCGCATGGGGTCGGCCGACGGTCGCGACGATGGCTTCCTGCCCGACGACCTCGTCACCCAGATCCTGCTCGCGCGCGGCTGCGCACGCGACGAACTCGACCGCTATCGCAACCCGCGGCTGCGCGATTTCCTGCCCGATCCCTCCGTATTCCGCGACATGGACACGGCGGCGGTGCGGATCGCCGACGCGGTCGAACGCGGCGAGGCGGTCACCGTCTTCGGCGACTACGACGTCGACGGTGCCACATCGGCGGCGCTGCTGATCCGGCTGCTGCGCGCCCTCGGCCTGGCGGCGGGCTATTACATCCCCGACCGGCTGATGGAAGGCTATGGCCCGAGCGGCGAAGCGCTGGTGGCGATCGGTGAGAGCGGCGCCGATCTCGTCATCACCGTCGATTGCGGGGCGCAGGCATATGAGGCGCTCGCGACCGCGCAGGCGGCCGGCGTCGAGGTGATCGTCGTCGATCACCACAAATGCCTCGCGACGCTCCCGGTAGCGCTGGCGATGGTCAATCCCAACCGCCTCGACGAAAGTGACGAAGGCGCGGCGCAGGGCCATCTTGCCGCCGTCGGCATGGCGTTCGTCCTCGCCGTCGCCGTCGTGCGCGAATTGCGCGCCCGCGAATTTTTCGGCGACGATCGGCCCGCTCCCGATCTGCTCGCGCTGCTCGACCTCGTCGCGCTGGGCACGGTCGCCGATGTCGCGAGGCTGGTCGGATTGAACCGGTGTTTCGTGACGCAGGGCCTCAAGGTCATGCGCGAACGTCGCAACACCGGCCTGTCCGCGCTGATCGATGCCTCGCGGCTGAAACGCGACGTCGAATGCCGCGATCTCGGCTTTGCGCTCGGCCCGAGAATCAACGCCGGCGGGCGCGTCGGCAAATCCGATCTCGGCGTGCGCCTGCTGATTACGGAGGACGCCGACGAGGCGCGCGAGATCGCCGCCGAACTCGACCGGCTGAACGAAGAACGCCGCGCGATCGAGGCGCAGGTGCAGGAGCAGGCGGAGGCGCTTGCCGAGGCGACGCACAACCACGCGGTCGCGCTCGTCGCCGGGTGCGGCTGGCATCCCGGCGTCATCGGCATCGTCGCCGGGCGCCTCAAGGAAAAGCTCGGCAAGCCCGCGATCGTCGTTGCGCTCGACGAGGACGGAAGCGGAAAGGGTTCGGGGCGCTCGATCGCGGGCGTCGACCTTGGCGCCGCAATCCTGGCCGCAAAGGAGGCAGGGCTGCTCGTCGCCGGCGGCGGCCATGCGATGGCGGCGGGGCTGACGGTGATGGGCGACCAGGTCGCCGCACTGTCGAGCTTCCTCGAAGCGCGGCTCGGCAACGACGTCGCCGCCGCAAGCGGCAACAAGTCGCTGGTGCTCGACGCGGTGCTCGCGCCGCGCGGCGTCAATCCCGATTATGTCACCGCGATCGAGGCGGGCGGCCCCTATGGCATGGGCTGGCCGGCGCCGCGCATCGCCACCGGGCCGGTGCGGCTCGTCAAATGCGATATCGTCGGTAACGGCCATGTCCGCGCGATCTTTGCCGGCGAGGACGGGCGCAGCATCAAGGGCATCGCGTTCGGCGCCGCCGAAAGCCAACTCGGCCAGACACTACTCCACGCGCCGCGCGACCGGAAACTGTGGATCGCGGGGCGCGCCAAGATCGACGACTGGGGCACGCGCCCCGCCGCCGAGCTGCTTCTCGAAGACGCCGCCTGGGCCGAATGAAGCGCCATGTGCGGCAAAGCCTCGGCAACGGGTTGACCGAATCCGCACGCCCACCTAAAGCGCGCTCCGCACGCAGCGACGCGTGGCCCCTTCGTCTAGCGGTTAGGACGCGGCCCTTTCACGGCTGAAACACGGGTTCGATTCCCGTAGGGGTCACCATCGCGGCCGCATCGTCCCTCGGGCGCGATGCCACGGCCCCTTCGTCTAGCGGTTAGGACGCGGCCCTCTCACGGCTGAAACACGGGTTCGATTCCCGTAGGGGTCACCATTTCCACATCGCAGAGAACCGCGCCGGTCTGCCTCGCATGCGCCGCGCAATGTCATTTCTTTTCACCCGATCAACCGGCACGGGGTTGATCTAGCAACTCCCGCTCGCCGTCCTCAACCTTCGTCCGACGAGGCACATGATAAGTGTATTGTATTCATGATACACCTGTGGCAATGCGGTCGCGATAACAGCGGGAGGCGTCGGTGAACAAGTTCGGACCATGGATCAAACGACACCCGATTTGGGCGGCGGTCATCGGCCTTTTGGTCGTCTTCGTCGCCTATAAGATCCTGGTCCCCACGCCGCCCGAATATGAATATGAGGTCGAGGCCGCCGATCGCGGCGAGGTCGTGCGGACGGTGTCGGCGAGCGGCAAGCTGCGCGCGCTCAACACGATCAAGGTGGGTTCCGAAATCTCGGGCCAGGTGACCAACGTCTATGTCGATTTCAACACGCCGGTGACCGCCGGGCAGGTGCTCGCCGAAATCGACGCGACGCGCCCGCGCGCGCGCGTCCAGCAGGCGCAGGCGCAGGTCGGCGTCGCGCGCGCCGCCCTGGCGCAGGCCGATGCCGCGATCATCCGCGCGCGCACCGATGTCGAGGTCCAGCAGCGGCAATATGCGCGCAGCCAGGAACTGATCAAACAGGGATTCGTATCGAAGGCCGCGCTCGATCAGGCGCAGAACGCGCTGAGCACCGCGCGCGCCGCGCTGAGCACCGCGCTTGCCCAGGCAGCAAGCGCCCGCGCACAGATTTCGCAGAGCAATGCCGAACTGTCGTCGGCCCAGCTCGACCTCAGCCGCACGCGCATCGTCGCGCCGGCGAGCGGGGTCGTCATCGACAAGCTGGTCGAGCCCGGCCAGACCGTCGCCGCCAGCTTCCAGACGCCCAACCTGTTCGAAATCGCCGCCGACACCGCGCATATGCAGGTGGAAGCGGCGGTCGACGAAGCCGATATCGGCCAGATCCGCACCGGCCAGCCGGTCCGCTTTACCGTCGACAGCTATCCCGACGAGAAGTTCGAAGCGATCGTCGGCCAGGTCCGCAAATCGGCGAACGAAACCGCCAATGTCGTGAGCTATCTCGTCATCCTCGATGTCGACAACAAGGACGGCAAGCTGCTTACCGGCATGACCGCCAATGTGGAGATCGTCACCGGGCGCCGCACCAAGGTGGTGCGCGTGCCCGCCGCCGCGATGCGTTTTCGTCCTCGTGCGAGCGACCGCCCCGACGGCTATGACAAGGCGCAGGAAGCCCGGGCCAAGGCGGCCAAGGGCGCGCGCCAGACGCGCGGCGGCGAAGTCTGGGTGGTCGGCGAGGATCCCTATAAGCCCAAGCCGCGCAAGGTCATGATCGGCCTCGAAGGCGAGGATCATGTCGAGATCGTCAAGGGGCTGAAGCCCGGCGAGAAGGTCCTCGTGCGGTCGAAGACGCTGACCGGCGACGACGCCGACGAAGACGACGCCGACGCCAGCGCCGAGTGATGTCCGTTCCGCTCGTTTCGACCCGCGACCTCGTCAAGGACTACGTCATCGGCGGCGAGACTGTCCATGCCGTCAACGGCGTCACGCTCGACATCGCGCGCGGCGAATTCGTCGCGATCATGGGCGCGAGCGGATCGGGCAAGTCGACCTTCATGAACATGGTCGGCTGCCTCGACGTGCCGTCGTCGGGCGAGGTGCTGATCGACGGGATCGCGACGCGCGAAATGAGCGGCGATGCGCTCGCCGAGCTGCGCAATTCGAAGATCGGTTTCGTCTTCCAGCAGTTCAACCTGCTCGCGCGCACGAGCGCGCTCGACAATGTCGCGGTGCCGCTGATCTATGCCGGCCTCGGCCGCGAGGAGCGTCTGGCGCGGGCGCGTGCGACGCTCGCGCAAATGGGCCTTGGCGACCGCCTGGACCATAGTCCGGCCAAGCTGTCGGGCGGCCAGCAGCAGCGCGTCGCGATCGCGCGCGCGCTGGTCACCCAGCCGCTGATGCTGCTCGCCGACGAACCCACCGGCGCGCTCGACACGCAGACCTCCGAAGACATCATGACGATCTTTCAGACGCTCAACGACGAGGGCATCACCATCATCCTGGTGACGCACGAGGCGGAGATCGCGCAATATGCCGCGCGGCGGATCGCGTTTCGCGACGGCAAGGTGATCGAGGACACACCCGTGCGCGACCGTCGCAAGGGGCGCGCGGCATGACCCGTCTCGCCACCCGCGTCGCCAATTACGGCATCAACGTCGCGATCGCGCTGACCGCGCTCAGGACCAACCTGATGCGATCGATCCTGACCACGCTTGGCGTGATGATCGGCGTGCTCGCCGTCACGCTCGCGGTCGCTGTCGGGTCGGGAGCCCAGGTGTCGGTCATGGAATCGATCAATTCGCTGGGATCGAACATGGCGCTGGTCTTTCCCCGCCCCGATACCGAAGGCGGGCGCGGCACCGAGGATCGAGGGCGGCTGACGATGCGCGACGCGCGCGCGATCGAGCGCGAGGTCGACGGCGTCAGCGCGATCGCGCCGCAGCTGCGAACATCGGTTCAGCTGGTGGCGCAGGGCAGCAATACGTCGACCGCCGCGATCGGCGCGACGCCTGGCTATGGCGTCGTGTCGAACATCACCGCCGAACGCGGGCGCTTCATCACCGACGCCGACGTCAATTCGGCATCGCGCGTCATCGTCCTCGGCCCCACCGTCGCCGAGAAGCTCTACGGCGATTACGATCCGGTCGGCGAAAGCGTGCGCGTCAACCGCGTGCCGTTCACGATCATCGGCGTGCTCGAATCGAAGGGGTCGAGCTTCGGCAACGACAATGACGACATCGCGATCGTCCCGATCAGCACCGCGCGTCAGCGCTTCGCGGGCGATACATTGGCGGGGCCCGACGATCTCCACATGCTGTTCGTCGGTTTTCAGGACGGCTTCAGCCTGCGCCAGGCGAAACGCGACATGACGCGGCTGATGCGCGACCGCTATCGCGTCCGCGGCAAGGACATCAACCCGTTCACCATCCGCACCACCGAGGAGTTCATGGAGGAAACCGCGGAGGTGACCGCGATTTTCCAGGCGGTGCTCGTCGCGATCGCGTCGATCTCGCTGCTCGTCGGCGGCATCGGCATCATGAACATCATGCTCGTCAGCGTCACCGAACGCACGCGCGAGATCGGCCTCAGAATGGCGTTGGGCGCCAAGAAACGCGACATTCGCGACCAGTTCCTCGTCGAGGCCGCCGTCCTGTGCATGATCGGCGGCGCGATCGGCCTCGCGCTTGCCAAAATTGCGGCGGTCGTATTCGAGAATGCGGTCGATTTCCCCGCTCCGATCGGCATCGGCACCGCGATCGGCGCGATCGTGTTTTCGGCGGTCATCGGCCTCGTCTTCGGTGGCTGGCCGGCAATCCGCGCATCGCGCCTGTCGCCGATCGAGGCGCTGCGAAGCGAATAGGAACGAGCCGCGATATGAGGGTGGCGGCCTGATCGTGATCATGCGCGCGGCCTATCGCCAGACCCCGCGCCGGCTTCGCTCGCGACCTAGGATAGCTACGTATTTCGCATCCCGGGGCGACCGAGCAGACTGGTGCCATGAGCAAGAAAGTCCTGATCGTCGACGGCCACCCGGATCCCGACCGCGGTCGCTTCGTCCACGCGCTTGCCGATGCCTATGCCGACGGCGCCACGCTCGGCGGCCATGCGGTCCGCCGCGTCGACCTCGCCACGATCGACGTGCCGATCCTGCGCTCGCGCGCCGATTGGACCGACGGGACCCCCGCCCCCGATATCGCCGAGGCGCAGGACGCGATCGACTGGGCCGAGCATGTCGTGTTTCTCTATCCGCTTTGGCTCGGGGACGTTCCCGCCCTGCTCAAGGCATTCCTTGAGCAGGTCGCGCGGCCCGGCTTCGCGCTGGCCCCCGGCACGATGCCGAAACCGCTGCTCAAGGGTCGTTCGGCGCGGCTGGTTGTGACGATGGGCATGCCCGCCTTCTTCTACCGATTCTATTTCGGCGCCCATAGCGTCAAGAGTTTCGAGCGCAACATCCTCAAGCTGGTCGGCATCAAGCCGGTCGCGCACAGCCTGGTCGGCAATGTCGAGGGTGACGAAAAGAGCCGCGCCGAATGGCTCGATACGCTGCGCCAGCTCGGCGGGGCGGCCGCCTGAACCTCCGATCGCGCGCCGCCGCTTCGTGATGCGCGCGCCCCGGGGGGCCGGGTCCGCTATCGCGTGGCTGGGGCGGCAGGATTCGAACCTGCGCATGCCGATACCAAAAACCGGTGCCTTACCGCTTGGCTACGCCCCAACGCGCTTTGTCGCCGCTTCGGAAAAGCGACCGTGGACGGCCCCATATCGCGGCCGTCGGGCGATGGCAACGGCCACTCGCCGGTTCGTGCGGCGCTGCTTCAGCCGATGCGTTCGACCCAACCGTGCTGGTCAGGCGCGCGGCCGTACTGGATATCGACGAGGCGGCGGCGCAGGCGTTCGGTGATCTGGCCGGGACCGCCCGAGCCGATGGTGAAGCGATCGTCGCCATCGCGCACTTCGCCGACCGGGGTGACGACGGCGGCGGTGCCGCAGGCGAAGCTTTCGACGAGAGCGCCGCTGGCCGCATCGTCGCGCCACTGGTCGATCGAATAACGCTCTTCGCGCACGCTCAGCCCTTCGTCGCGCGCGATCGCGATCAGGCTGTCGCGCGTGATGCCGGGCAGGATCGTGCCGCCGAGCGGCGGGGTGACGAGCGTCCCGTCGGCCATGACGAAGAACAGGTTCATGCCGCCGAGCTCCTCGACCCATTTGCGTTCGACCGCGTCGAGGAAGACGACCTGATCGCAGCCATGGTCGATCGATTGCGCCTGGGCGACGAGGCTGGCGGCGTAGTTGCCGCCGCATTTCGCCTCTCCGGTGCCGCCGGGCGCGGCGCGGACATAGTCGCGGCTGACCCACAGCGAGATCGCCTTGGGATCGCCGCGAAAATAGGCGCCGACCGGAGAGAGGATGACGAGAAAGCGATATTCGGATGCGGGACGCACGCCGAGGCGGACATCGGACGAGAACATGAAGGGGCGGATATAGAGCGCGCCGCCGGTGACGCCGGGGAACCAGTCGGCGTCGGTCGCGACCAGCCGCCGGACCGATTCGAGGAACAGCGCCTCGGGCAGTTCGGGCATCGCCATGCGCCGCGCCGAGGCATTGAAGCGCTTGGCATTCTCGCCCGGGCGGAACAGCGCCATCGCGCCGTCCTCGGTGCGATAGGCCTTCATTCCTTCGAAGATTTCCTGCGCGTAATGCAACACCGACATCGCCGGATCGACCGAGAGCGGGCCGCGCGGCATGATCTTGGCGTCGTGCCAGCCCCGTTCGGCCGTCCACAGCGCCGATGCCATGTGATCGGTGAACACGCGGCCGAAGCCGGGATCGGCGATCGCCGCGTGGCGATCGTCGTCGCTCATCCTCGCGGGGTGCGGCTCGACGGCGAGGGCGGGCTGGTCGTGAGGGTCGGACATGGGTTTCCGCTGCTGTTGGTGGGAGCTGCGCGCCTCTTGCCAAAGCGCGGGGCACCGCGCAAGCTGACCGCCGGTTCGGGGCAAGGAGGACGGCGATGGTCAAGGCGACATGGAACGGCACCGTCATCGCCGCCAGCGACGATACGATCGTCGTCGAGGGCAATCACTATTTCCCGCGCGAGAGCGTGCGCGACGAATATCTGCGCGACAGCGCGACGATAAGCCATTGTCCGTGGAAGGGCACCGCGCATTATTACGATATCGAAGCGGGCGGCGCACGCAACGGCGATGCCGCCTGGTATTATCCCGATCCCAAGGAGGCGGCGGCCGAGATCAAGGATCGCATCGCCTTCTGGAAGGGCGTCGCGGTCGGCTAGGCGCGACGGGCTGGCGTTTGCCGCGCCGCCGCGTTAGCACATCGCCCATGTCCACGACCTTCCAGCTCGACACCGCGACCAGCCGCGCCAATCCCACGCCGGCGCCGATGAAGCGGCTCACCGTTCCCAAGATCCAGGCGCACAAGGCCGATGGCGAGACCAAGCAGCCGCTCGTCATGCTGACCGCCTATACCGCGCGAATGGCGCAATTGCTCGATCCGCATTGCGACCTGCTGCTGGTCGGCGATTCGCTTGGCCAGGTGATCTACGGCCTGCCCTCGACGGTGCCCGTCACGCTCGACATGATGTGCGCGCACGGCGCCGCCGTGGTGCGCGGCAGCTATCACGCGGTGGTCGCGGTCGACATGCCGTTCGGCAGCTATGAGGCGTCGCCCGGGCAGGCGTTCGAGAGCGCCTCGCGCATCCTCAAGGAAACCGGCGCCGCCGCGGTGAAACTCGAAGGCGGCGAGGCGATGGCCGAAACCGTCGCCTTCCTGACCGGGCGCGGCATCCCGGTGATGGGCCATGTCGGATTGACGCCGCAGGCGGTCAACGCGCTGGGCAGCTATCGCGCGCGCGGCAAGACCGAAGCCGAAAGCGACAAGATCATCGCCGACGGACGCGCCATCGCAGAGGCCGGCGCCTTCGCCGTCGTCGCCGAGGGCGTGATGGAATCGATCGCCGATCGTCTGACCGAAGCGCTTGCATGCCCCGTCATCGGCATCGGCGCGTCGGCCAAATGCGACGGCCAGATTCTCGTGACGGAGGATATGCTCGGCCTGTTCGAGCGCGTGCCGCGCTTCGTCAAGCGCTTCGACGATATGGCCGAACGCATTTCCGGCGCAGTCGCTGGCTATGCGCACGAAGTCAGGTCGCGTTCATTCCCGACTGCCGATCAGACCTATCGGCCAAAGAGCTGAAGCTCGACGCTGACGCACCGGTGCCGCTGGGTCTTTCCCTTTGCCGGGCCCGCCGCTAAGGAAACCGGCGGCCCGGAATTCGCCCGGACCGATATTCTTTGGAGACGACATTGGCACGCACGCCCGAACAGGACGATGTCTTCCTTCGCGAAGTCGACGACGCGGTCCGCGAGGACCGGTTGGCCGACTTCGCCAGACGCTACGGGCCGGTCGTCGTCGGCGTCGTCGTCCTGGCGCTGGCCGCGTTCGCGGTCTGGCTGTGGTATGGCGAGCACCAGGCGAACCAGGCCGGCGAACAGGGCGAACTTTATGTCCAGGCGCTCGACCGCGTCGAGGGTGGCAATCCTGCGGGCGCCGCCGATGCGCTCGGCGAGCTTAGCGACGAGGGCAGTCCGGCCTATGCCGCAGCGGCGCGATTCACCCGCGCCAACGTCGCGCAAAAGGCGGGCGATACCAAGCGCGCGGTCGCCATGCTGGGCGCGATCGCCGGCGATAGCGACGTCCCGCAAAGCTATCGCGATCTCGCGACGCTCCGCCGCACCGGCATCGAATTCGACACGCTCAAGCCCGACGCGATCATCGCGCGGCTCAAGCCGCTGACCGACCCGGCATCGCCATGGTTCGCCAGCGCAGCGGAAATGACTGCCATCGCGCATCTTCGCAAGGGTGAACGGAGCGAGGCCGGGCGCATCTATGCCGACATCGCCGCGCGCGACGATACCGCGCCGACCCTCAAACAGCGTTCACTGCAAATGGCGGGCATGCTCGGCGTCGATGCCGTCAACGATTCGTCCAAAGAAGCCGCCAAGTCGGCCGAACCGACAGGATAATCCATGAACAATCCCTTTCGCCTCCTCACCGTTTCCGTCGCCGCCGCCGGGCTTCTGGCGGGATGCAGCATTTTCAAGGCACCTGATTCGGATACGCCGACGCTCGGCGATCGCGTCAACATCCTGACCGGGCAGGATGGCGCCACCGTCGATCCGTCGCTGGCCGGCGTCGCCGTCGTGCTGCCCGCCGAGACCGCCAACGCCGCCTGGGGCCAACCCGGCGGCAACGCGCAAAAGGCGATGGGCCACCTTGCCCTCCCCAGCACCGTCACGCCCGCATGGAGCGTTCAGATCGGGGGCAGCACCAACCGCGTCAAGCTGGCCGCCGCACCGGTGGTCGAAGGCGGCAAGCTGTTCGTCATCGACGTCGATGCGACCGTCCATGCCTATGACGCGTCGAGCGGCGCGCAACTGTGGTCGGCATCGATCGCGGGCGAGGATTCGGATATCCGCAACGCGCTGTTCGGCGGCGGCGTCAGCGCCGTCGGCGGTCGCGTCTTCGCGACCAATGGCGCCGGCGACGTCGCCATGCTCGATGCCAGCAACGGCGGTCAGGTGTGGAAAGTGCGGCCTTCGGGACCGCTGCGCGGCGCGCCGACGATCGCCAATGGGCAGATCTATGCGATGACGCAGGACAATCAGCTGTTTGCGCTGGGCGAGGCCGACGGGGCGATCATCTGGCAGGAATCGGCAGCTTACGAAGCCGGCAGCGTGTTCGGCGTCGGCGCGCCGGCGGCCGGCCAGGGCACCGTCGTCGCGGGCTTTTCCTCGGGCGAAATCAATGCCTATCGCTATGAGAACGGCCGCAATCTGTGGAGCGACGCCTTGTCGCGCACGCGCATTTCGGTCGCGGTCGAGACGCTGACCGACGTCGATGCCGATCCCGTGATCGATCGCGGTCGCGTCTATGCCCTGGGCAAGGGCGGTCGCATGGCGTCCTACGAGCTCGTGACCGGCCAGCGCCTGTGGGAACTCGCGATCGCCGGCGTATCGACGCCCTGGGTCGCGGGCGAATGGGTGTTCGTCGTTACCGACGACGACAAGCTGCTCGCCATCGCGCGGACCACCGGCAAGGTGCGCTGGATCAGCCAGCTGCCGCGCTATCGCAACGAAGAGGACAAAAAGGGCCCGATCCGCTGGTCGGGACCCGTCCTTGCCGGCGGTCGCCTGATTCTGGTCAGCACGCTGGGGCAGATGGCGCAGGTCAATCCCGCCGACGGCGCCATTTACGCGCAGAGCGAGGCGGGCAAGTCGTTCACCCTCTCGCCGGTCGTGGCCAACAACATGCTCTATTTGCTCGACGACGATGGGCGTCTGACCGCCTACCGCTAAGCCCGTTACATGAGGCCGCACCGCGGCCGCGATGAAAGGACCGATCGCCATGCCTGGCGAGGATGACACGCGCCGACCCGATGAAGCCGCGCCGCGCGCGCCGCTGCGGCGCCCCCCCATGCTCGCCATCGTCGGCCGGCCCAATGTCGGCAAGTCGACGCTGTTCAACCGGCTGGTCGGCAAGAAACTGGCGCTGGTCGACGATCAGCCCGGCGTGACGCGCGATCGCCGCGAGGGCGAGGCCGACCTGATCGGGCTCAAGTTCCGCGTCATGGATACCGCCGGTTACGAAGACCTCGATGCGGAAACGCTGCCCGGTCGCATGCGGATGCAGACCGAGGCCGCGGTCGCCGGCGCCGACACCGCGATGTTCATGATCGATGCCCGCGTCGGCGTAACCCCGCTCGACGAGGAAATCGCCCGCTGGCTGCGCGCCTCGGACACGCCGGTGATCCTCGTCGCCAACAAGGCCGAGGGCAAGGCGGGCGATGCCGGCCTGCTCGAAGCCTATGCGCTGGGTTTCGGCGAGCCGGTCGCGCTGAGCGCCGAGCATGGCGAAGGGATGGTCGAGTTGTTCGACGCGCTGCGTCCGCATATGGAGCGCGAGGACGAGGAACCCGAAGACGAAGGGCCGCTCGAAAACGGCCCGCTCAAACTCGCCATCGTCGGCCGCCCCAATGCCGGCAAATCGACGCTGATCAACCGCATCCTCGGCGAGGACCGGCTGCTCGTCGGCCCCGAGGCCGGGATCACGCGCGATTCGATCAGCATCGACTGGCTGTGGGAGCATGACGGCGAATCGCGCGAGGTCCGGCTGATCGACACCGCCGGCATGCGCAAGCGCGCGCGCGTGACCGAAAAGCTCGAGAAAATGTCGGTCGCCGACGCGCTCCACGCGATCGATTTCGCCGAAGTCGTCGTGCTGTTGCTCGATTCGACCAAGGGGCTCGAGCTGCAGGACCTCAAGATTGCCGACCGCGTGCTCGAGGAAGGTCGCGCGCTCGTCATCGCGCTCAACAAATGGGACGTCGCCGAAAACGGCAGCGGCCTCTACCAGGGGGTGCGCGCCGCACTCGACGAGGGCCTGGCCCAGGTCAAGGGCGTGCCGCTGCTGACCGTCTCGGGCGCCACTGGCAAGGGTATCGATGCGCTGATCAAGGCCGCGTTCGATACTCGCGAGGCGTGGTCGACGCGGATTTCGACCGGACGGCTCAACCGCTGGCTCGAACGCGCGCTCGACGCCAATCCGCCGCCCGCGCCCAAGGGCAAGCGAATCAAGCTGCGCTACGTCACGCAGGCGAGCACGCGCCCGCCGAGCTTCGTCCTGTTCGGAACGCGCGTCGACATGCTGCCCGAAAGCTATCGCCGTTACCTCGTCAACGGCCTTCGCCGCGAGCTCGAGCTCGGCGCGGTGCCGATCCGCTTTACCATGCGCGCGCCGAAAAACCCATTCGACGACAAGCATGGCTGACCGCGCGCGCCGCGGCCAACCCGCGCGAAACTTGGCCGTTCGTAACCGGGAATTAACTCGATCTGGCTAGTCAGGCGATGAATAAGGGGCGCAGACCGCGTCCGGATCGCAAGGGTAGCTTATGTCGCAAGACGCCGAACCGCTGGTCGATTGGCCCGTTTATCGGGCGGCGCGCGCCGGGTTGGGCAGCGGCTTCGTCCGCATCCTCGGCTATTTCCGCGAAGATGGCGCCAGATCGGTCGCCGCGATCGAAACCGCGATGCGCCACCAGGACGCCGCCGCCCTGGTGCTGCCCTCGCATACGCTGAAGGGCGAGGCGCGGCAGTTCGGCGCCGACCAGCTCGCCGCGCTGGCCGAGGACATCGAGATGTTCGCGCGCGAATGCGTCGAGCATCGCAACGCCCCCGACGAATATCTCCAGAAGGTCGTCGCGCTGCGTCCGCTGTTCGAAACGACGCTCGACGCGCTTGAAAAAGAGGCCAACCCGCTGGTCCAGCGCCAACGCCCCGCCTTTGGCCGCGCCGACGGTGCCAACCAGGCGTTCGGCCGCGGCTAAACCTTAAACCTGCGAGCGCCTCAGCATCGGCTGCACGCTCCAGCGCGACAGGCTGCGCCACAGCCATTCGAGCGGCCCGTAATTGAAGCGATCGAGCCACGGTTTCGACCAGGCCAGCATCGCCGCCCACATGCCGATCACGAACAGGTAGAGACCGGCGCGGCTGACATCGCCATATAATCCCAGGCCATAGCCATAGAAGACCGTCGTCATGACGATCGACGTGGCAAGGTAATTGGTAAACGCCATGCGCCCGGTGGCGGCCAGGCGCGCCACCCCAGGCGATCGTGCGAAACGGCCGACCATCAGCATCGCGAGCGCCGCCCAGCCGATCGTCATGACGACATCGAACGGCATCGACCAGGCGATCGAACTGCCGAAGATTACGGTTCCGGCATAGCCCGAACCGACCTGGTACCAGGTCAGCACGATCAGCGCGGGCACGGCGATGGCAAAACACGTCGCCGCCCATTTACGATAGCGCGCGGGTTCCCATGTCCCGGTCAGCATGCCCGATTTGAACAGCGCCATGCCGATCAGCATCAGGCCGAGCGTTTCGAGACCGATTTGGAAGAACGAACCGACCGGCTGCCAGGTCTTGTCGTAAAGGCGATTCCCCATGATCTGTTCGTACGACCCGTTGAAATGATCGAGATCGCGGGCGACGCGTTCGGGCGAAGCGCCGAAGAAGCCGTCGATCTGCTCGAGCCCCTCTTCCATCTGTGCATTCATCGCCTCGGGCGGGAGCTGTCCATTGGCCGCCATCTGCAGAAACGCCGCCTGCGATCCCATGAACAGGAACGAGACCGCGAGAAACCCGATCGCCCAGCGGCGCAGCGCCTTGACCGACAGGTTGCGGAACAGGAACAGGATCGCGCCGCACATCGCATAGAGCGTCAAAATATCGCCCCACCAGATGAAATAGAAGTGGATGAGGCCGAATATCAGCAGCCAGAACATCCGCGAATAATGGGCGGCCGCTGGCTTGCGCTCGGTGGCCATCGCGCGCTGGATGACGAGCAGCGTCGAGGCCCCGAACAGCATCGAGAACAATCCGCGCATCTTGGAATCGACGAACACGAAATTGAACGCCCAGACGAGCCAGTCGATGCCGCTATCGCCGCCGAAGGCGGCGGGGTTGAAATAGGCCCCGCCGGGCGCGGCAAAGCCATAGATGTTCATCGCGAGGATGCCCATGACGGCCAAGCCGCGCGTCGCGTCGAGTCCGGTATAGCGTTCGAGCGTTCCAAGGCCCGCGGTTTCGCGAACCTCTGGCGGTGTCGTGGTGGCCATGATACTTCCCCTCCCATCGGCCGTCCCCACGGCCTGTATTAAGCCCTTACTACAGCCATGAGGCGATGCGGTCCAGCGGCTTCTTGCGCGTGGCGTGGAGCGGAATCGTCGCATCGTCCGCGACCTTCCCGACGACGAGGACCATCATCGGTTTTTCCGACGCCGGGCGGTTGCACAGCGCGTTGAGGAACTTCATCGGGTTGGGCGTGTGCGTCAGCGTCGCCAGGCCCGCCGCGTGGAGCGCGGCGATCAGGAAGCCGGTGGCGATGCCGACGCTTTCGGTGACATAGTAATTCTGCTTGTCGTCGCCCGGATCGATCCCGCCCCGCCGCTGGCCGAAGATGCAGATGAGGTAGGGCGCAATTTCGAGATAGGGCTTGTCGTCGTCGGTGCCGAGCGGGGCGAGCGCGTCGATCCACTCCCGCGATGCCTTGCCGGCATAGAATTCGCGCTCCTCGACCTCGGCCGCTTCGCGCAGCGCGCGTCTCTTCGCGGCACTCTCGATCACCGCGAAATGCCACGGCTGGTGGTTGGCACCCGAAGGCGCTGTACCGGCGGCAAGTATCGCCTGCTCGATCACCTCGCGCGGCACGGGCGCGTCGCAAAACATCCGGCAGCTGTGGCGCGTGGCGATCGCGTCGCGGAAGGCGCTGGCGCGCGCGATGCGGTCTTCGTCGGAGAGGTCGGGCAGGGCCTCGTAGGGAACGGTCGCGTGGTCTTTCATGCCAAGGGAAGTGCCACGGAATGCATCGCACAGTCCATCCCGTCGACCGCCAGGTGCCACAGCGCCCCCAGGCCGAAGGCGCGCGCCCACCAGCGGGGAATCGCCAGCATCAGCACGTAGGCGGTCGCGGCTTCCCAGCCGTGCAGCAGGTGGAAGCCGATGCTGCAGCGGTCGGGATTGAAGATCGGATCGGCAAGCAGATGGTCGAGATCGATCAGGTTGGCCGCCAGCATCGCCAGCCCCGACCATTTCCATCGCTCGCGCCAGATCAGCCAAGAGAAGGCGAACGGCACGAGAAAATGGCCGCCATAGTGCACGAAGGACTGCACGAGCGTCATGCGGAGCGATCGCGTACGGTGTCGGCGGGCTTCATCGGGGCGCGCGAACGACGGTCTTGCGGGGAGGCCGGGTCACGAAGCTACGATACCGCCCTAAGCGAGCGCGGCGTCGCTGCCCATCAGCGACGGGAAGAAGCCTTCATGGGCCTTGCGGAGGTCGTCGAGGGATACATTAACGTCCTGCCCCTTCAATGCATTACCGCCGACAATCCCGATCCGCCGATATGAAGGAAAAGACCAACCGCAATCGTGATGCAGGCCCTCAATGTCGTCGGTGGTCACGATATAGACGCCTTGATCTTCACCGAATGCGGATGCAGTCGAAAGAACTTCATCCAGCTCGCACCCAATGTTTCCGGCTAAGGCCATTTCAGCCAGAGCAATCAGGAAGCCGCCATCTGAGATATCGTGAACCGAAGTTACGCGTCCACGTTCTATCAGTGCCCGCACTACGTCTCCTGCCTCTTTTTCATCCGAAAGAGAGGTGGGAGGTACAGGGCCATCCTCTCTATCATGGCATTCTCGCAACCACAGTGACTGGCCGAGGTGGCCTTTTCTTTCACCGATGACGAATATCGAATCGCCTTCATTCTTGAACGCAATCGTTGCCATCTTGTCGATGTCTTCGAGCACCCCGATCGCGCCTATCGCTGGCGTAGGCAAAATCGCGCTGCCGCCGCCGGTCGCCTTGCTCTCGTTGTAAAGCGACACGTTGCCCGACACGATCGGCATGTCGAGCGCGATGCACGCCTCGCTCATGCCCTTGAGGCAGCCGGTCAGCTGCGCCATGATCTCGGGGCGCTCGGGGTTGGCGAAGTTGAGGCAGTTGGTCGTCGCGAGCGGCTTGGCGCCGACTGCGCTGAGGTTGCGATACGCCTCGGCGATCGCCTGCTTGCCGCCTTCATAGGGGTCGGCATAGCAATAGCGCGGGGTGCAGTCGGTGGTGATCGCGAGCGCGCGGGTTGTGCCGTGGATGCGCACGACTGCGGCGTCGCCGCCGGGACGCTGCAGCGTGTCGGCACCGACCTGCGTGTCGTACTGTTCCCAGATCCAGCGGCGGCTGGCGATGTCGGGGCTGGCCATCAGCTTCAACAGGTCGGCGCCGATGTCGGTGCTCTGCGGAATGTCGCCGAGCGGTTTGATGTTGGCCCAGGCCTTGTACTCGGCCTCGCTCATGCTCGGCCGGTCGTAGAGCGGCGCGTCGTCGGCGAGCGGGGCGAGCGGGATGTCGCAGACGACCTCGCCGTGGTGTTCGAGGACCATGCGCCCCGTATCGGTGACTTCGCCGATCACCGCGAAATCGAGTTCCCATTTGGTGAAGATCGCCTCGGCCTCTGCCTCGCGGCCGGGCTTCAGCACCATCAGCATGCGTTCCTGGCTTTCGGACAGCATCATTTCGTAGGCGGTCATGTGCGTTTCGCGCTGCGGCACCGCGTCCATGTCGAGCCGGATGCCGACGCCGCCGGCCGAGGCCATCTCGACGCTCGAGCTGGTCAGGCCCGCCGCGCCCATGTCCTGGATCGCGACGATCGCGTCGGTCGCCATCAGCTCGAGGCACGCCTCGATCAAAAGCTTCTCGGTGAACGGATCGCCGACCTGGACGGTCGGGCGCTTGGCCTCGGCATCCTCGGCGAAATCGGCGCTCGCCATCGTCGCGCCGTGGATCCCGTCGCGGCCGGTTTTCGAGCCGACATAGACGATCGAATTGCCGATGCCGCTCGCGGCCGAATAGAAGATCTTGTCCTGATCGGCGATGCCGACGGTCATTGCGTTGACGAGGATGTTGCCGTCGTAGGCGGGGTGGAAATTGACCTCGCCGCCGACGGTCGGCACGCCGACGCAATTGCCGTAGCCGCCGATGCCGTGGACGACGCCGGCGACGAGGTGGCGCGTCTTGGGGTGGTCGGGCGAGCCGAAGCGCAGCGCGTTCATGTTGGCAACGGGGCGCGCGCCCATCGTGAAGACGTCGCGCAGGATGCCGCCGACGCCGGTTGCCGCGCCCTGATAGGGCTCGATGTAACTCGGGTGGTTGTGGCTCTCCATCTTGAAGATCGCGGCGAGCTTGGTGCCATTGGGCCCGGCGCCGATATCGACGACGCCCGCGTTCTCGCCGGGGCCGCAGATGACCTGCGGGCCCGTCGTCGGGAGTTTCTTGAGGTGGAGGCGCGAGCTCTTGTAGCTGCAATGCTCGGACCACATCACCGAGAAGATACCCAACTCGACGATATTGGGCTGACGCCCAAGCGCCTTGAGCACGCGGGCATATTCCGCCTCGCTGAGGCCGTGTTCGGCCACGATCTGCGGCGTGATGGCGGGCGTATCGGTAACGGGATCGGTCATGGGCCGCGCCATAAAGCGCGGGGGCCGTCAGGCCAATGAAAAAGGGGCCGGTCGCCCGGCCCCTTGTCAAACGTAGGGAAAGATCGCTTGGGCGATCAGGCCTTGCACAGCTGCGCGTTCTTGCCGGGCACCTCGATCGTCGTGCTGTCGCCCGACGTGGCGACCGAATAGCCTTCGGCTGCGAAACGCGCGTCGGCGTCGGCCTTGCTCAGCTGCGTCGCGGTGCCGGCGACGTTGTCGGTCCGGATGTTCGCCATCGTGCTGTCTTCGAGCTTGCCCGTTGCCGATAGGAAATCGACATAGACGACGCTGCCGTCGGCGCAGCGATAGGTTTTCGAAGCGACGACCGGCGGCGGCAGGGTGCTCGGCGCGGCTTCGTTGGCCGCGACTTCGTTCGCGGCGGCCTGATCGGCGGCGGCATCGTCGGCTTTGTTGTTACAAGCGGCGAGCGCGAGCGCGCTGGCGGCCATGGCGGTGATGGTGATGATCTTGGTCATGATGCGGCGGTCTTTCGCGCGAGTGAACGCGTGCGTCAAGCATCGACTGCTGAGCGACATCGCCCGCTACGCAACGCGCCCCGCCCCGACCCGGTCTTGACCGGTGCCGGTCGCAGCGTCATTGCTGCCCCATGACCGATCCCGCCCCCGTTGCCACGCTGTCTTTCGAAGCCGCGATGAGCGAGCTCGAAGCGATCGTCCGCCAGCTCGAAGCCGGCGATGCGCCGCTCGACGCGTCGGTCGACCTTTATACCCGCGGCGAAGCGCTCAAGAAACATTGCGAAGCGCGTTTGGCGGCAGCGCAGGCACGGATCGAGCTGATCACCGTCGGTCCGGACGGCGCGGCAGCCGGAACCAGGCCGCTCGATGCCGATGGCTGATGCCGATGCCTGACGGAGACATCCTTGATGCCGCCAACGATGGCGACGCGACGAGCTTCATCCAGCCGGTGATGGACGAGGTCGCCGACGCGGTCGACCGCCATTTCGATAGCCTGCTCGCCATTCCCGACGATCCCCGCAGCCGTTTGATCGAGGCGATGCGCCACGCGGCGATGGGCGGCGGCAAGCGGCTGCGCCCGCTCCTCGTCGTCGCATCGTGCGACCTGTTCCACATCGACCGCGACCGCGCGCTGCGCGTCGGCACCGCGATCGAATCGATTCACGTCTACAGCCTCGTCCACGACGACCTGCCGTGCATGGACGATGACGACCTGCGCCGCGGCAAGCCGACGGTGCACAAGGCGTTCGACGAGGCGACCGCAGTGCTCGCGGGCGATGCGCTGCACGCGCTTGCCTTCGAAATTCTGACCGACGACGCCACCCATCCCGATCCGCATGTCCGCAGCGAACTCGTCGCCGAGCTCGCCCGCGCCAGCGGCCAGTCGGGCATGGCCGGCGGGCAGATGATGGACCTTGCCGCCGGCGACGGCGCCTTCGACCTCGCCACCATCACCCGCTTGCAGCAGATGAAGACCGGCGCGCTGATCGGATTTTGCGTCGAGGCGGGCGCGATCATGGCGAAATTGCCGCCCGAGGGCCGCACGCCGCTGCGCGGCTATGCCCGCGATATCGGCCTTGCGTTCCAGATCGCAGACGACATTCTCGATGTCGCGGGCGACGAGGATCGCGCGGGCAAGGCGCTTCACAAGGACGCGGAGGCCGGCAAGCAAACCTATGTCTCGCTGATGGGTCTCGATCGGGCGCGCGAACAGGCGCGGGCGCTCGTCGACCAGGCGATCGCCCATCTTTCCGGCTTCGGCAAGGAAGCCGACCTGCTGCGGGCGATCGCGCGCTTCGTCGTCGAAAGGGACCGATAATGCTGGTGGGCGTTTATCCAGGGACGTTCGATCCCGTGACCCTTGGCCATATGGACATCATCCGCCGCGCCGCGCGGCTGGTCGATCAGCTCGTCATCGGCGTCACCACCAACCCCAGCAAGTCGCCGATGTTCGACATCGACGAACGGCTGGCGATGGTGACGCGCGAGGTCGCCGATATCGGCGATCATGTCCGCGTCACCGCGTTCGATTCGCTGCTGATGGATTTCGCCGAGCGCGAAAATGCCCGCGTCATCGTCCGCGGCCTGCGCGCGGTCGCCGATTTCGAGTATGAATATCAGATGGCGGGGATGAACCAGCAGCTCAACGACGAGATCGAGACGATCTTCCTGATGGCCGACGTCGCGCTGCAGCCGATCGCGTCGCGCCTGGTCAAGGAAATCGCGATGTACGGCGGCGACATCGCTCCCTTCGTCATGCCGACGGTGCGCGCCGAGGTCGCGGCACGCGTCGAAAAGATTGGACGAAAAGGGTCATGAGCCGTTAATCGACGGCCCTGCATACGACCGGCTCCGGCTCACCGCCGTCCGACCCATCGATCATACCATTAGGATGACCATGCGCCTTCCCAAGATTCTCCCCGCTTTTGCCCTTGCCGCTGCCTTTCTCGCGAGCGCCCCCGTCGTCGCGCAGGACGCGCCTGCGGCGGACGTCAAGCCAGCGGTCAAGTCGACGATTTCGATCAATCCGGCGGAAGAATATCTCGCCAATCCCGAATGGATGCTCAATCTCGACCTGTCGACCGGCGGCCGCGTCGTCATCCAGCTGCGCCCCGACCTCGCCCCCAACCATGTCGCGCGGATCAAGGAACTGGCGCGCAGCGGCTTTTACGACGGGATCGTCTTTCACCGCGTGATCGAGGGCTTCATGGCGCAGACCGGCGACCCGACCGGGACCGGCAATGGCGGCAGCACCCTGCCCAACCTGCCCGCGGAACTGTCGATTTACCCGCATCTGCGCGGCAGCGTGTCGATGGCGCGCGCGGCAAGCTATGACAGTGCCAACAGCCAGTTCTTCATCGTCCTCCAGCCGCGGCTTGCGCTCGACCGCGAATATACCGTCTTCGGACGCGTCGTGTCGGGCATGGAATATGTCGATGCGATCCATCGCGGCGAACCGCCGGCGACGCCCTCGCGGATCGTTCAGGCATCGGTCGCCGCCGACAACAAGCCGCTCCCCCCGGCCGCCATGCTCGTCGAGCAAGCGCCCAAGCCGACGCCCGCGCCGTTCATGCTGGAGCCGCAAACGCCGCAAGGCAGTGATAATCCTGGCGCACGCTAGGCCCGGCAGCGGCTTGCCCGCCTCGCAATAATCCGGCACGGGCACGCGCACCATGCGTGTTGACCTGTTCGATTTCGACCTTCCCGCCGACCGCATCGCGCTGCGCCCCGCCGTGCCGCGCGATGCCGCGCGCCTGCTCTGCGTGACCGGCGAGACGCTGTCCGACCGCATCGTCCGCGACCTGCCGCAGCTGCTGCGCGCGGGGGATTGCCTCGTGTTCAACGACACCCGCGTGATCCCGGCGCAGCTCGACGGGCGGCGCGGCGAAGCGAGGATCGGCGCAACGCTGCACAAGCGCATCGGCCCACGCGACTGGCAGGCGTTCGTACGCAATGCCAAGCGCGTGCGCCCTGGCGATCGCATCGACTTCGCCGCCGGCGTCAGCGCCACTGCATCGGATCGCGCCGCCGACGGCAGCATGACGCTCAGCTTTGCCGGCGACGAGCCCGTCGAAGTGCTCCTCGCACGCGCCGGCACGATGCCGCTGCCGCCCTATATCGCGGGCAAGCGCCCGACCGACGCGCAGGACGCGAGCGACTACCAGACGATGTTCGCCGACAAGGACGGTGCCGTCGCCGCCCCGACCGCGGCGCTGCATTTCACCCCCTCGCTGATGACCGCTCTGGCGACGGCGGGCATCGGCCATGAGACGCTGACGCTCCATGTCGGCGCCGGTACCTTCCTGCCGGTCAAGGCCGACGATACCGACGACCATGTCATGCACGCCGAATGGGGCACGATCGATGCCGCGACGGCGGCGCGCCTCAACGCGGTCCGCGCGGCGGGTGGGCGCGTCATCGCGGTCGGCACGACGAGCCTGCGCCTGATCGAGAGCGCGAGCCAGGAAGACGGCACGATCACCCCCTTCGAAGGCGACACCGACATTTTCATTACCCCGGGATATCGCTTTCGCGGCATCGACGGGCTGATGACCAATTTCCATTTGCCCAAATCGACGCTGTTCATGCTGGTGTCGGCGCTGATGGGCCGCGAGACGATGGTCGCCGCCTACGCGCATGCGATCGCCGAGGATTATCGTTTCTACAGCTATGGCGATGCGAGCCTGTTGATACCGTGATCGTTTCGGAACCGTAGCGGCGGTTCGCGGGTTCGATCTACATGCAACAACCCGCCTCGATCATCCAGCAGCAGATCGGCGTCATGACTGCGGGGTTGATCGAACGCGTCCCGTTCGTCGTCGCCGCGATCGGCTTTCTCGTCATCGCCTATATCGTCGGCCGCCTGGTCAAGCGCGCCGTCATCGCGCTCGCGGTGCGCCGCCGGCGGCCCGATCTTGGCAGCGTCATCGGCAGCCTCGTCTTCGGCGGCTTCATGGTGATGGCGCTGCTGTTCGCTTCGGCGATCGTCTTTCCCACCGTTCATCCCGGCGATATCGTCGCCGCGCTCGGCATCGGGTCGGTCGCGATCGGGTTCGCCTTCAAGGACATATTGCAGAACCTGCTTGCCGGCTTGCTGCTGCTGATCCGCCGCCCCTATCGCCGCGGCGACCAGATCGTGGTCAAGGGCTTCGAGGGCAGCGTCGAACATATCGAAAGCCGGGCGACGCTGATCCGCACGTATGACGGGCGCCGCGTGATCATTCCCAATAGCGACGTCTATACCTCGCCGGTCGTCGTCAACACCGCCTACGACCTGCGCCGCGACGAGATCGACATCGGCATCGGCTACGCCGATTCGCCGGCGCAAGCAGCGAACTATTTCCTCGCCGCGATCGCAGGCGTCGAGGGCGTCGAGAGCGAACCCGCACCCGAGGTCTTGCCCTGGGCGCTCGGCGATTCGACCGTCGACCTCAAGGCGCGCTGGTGGACGGCGTCGCCGCGCACCGACCAGGTCCACGTCCGTTCGCGAATCATCCTCGCGATTTACGAAACCGCCAAGGCGCATGGCATCGACCTGCCCTTTCCCACGCAGGTCATGCTGTTCCACGACCAGACCGAAGAAAGCGACGGCGATCGCACCCGCCAGCGCGAAGGCTGGCCGGCGGGGGACAAGCCGCCCCGTCCGCGCCGGTTCAAGAGCGAACTGTTCGAATCGACGGAAAAAATGCCAGACTAACCTTGGTCAATGGACTTGCCGCGAGATAGAACGTAGCAAGAACAGATGGCCCGGCTCGACGTCCAGCAAAAACTCGAAATTCTTGCCGATGCGGCAAAATACGACGCGTCGTGCGCCTCTTCGGGCTCGACCAAGCGGACGTCGAAGGGCGGCAAGGGCATCGGTTCGGTCACCGGCAGCGGCATCTGCCACGCCTATGCGCCCGATGGGCGATGCATCAGCCTGCTCAAAATCCTGCTGACCAACAGCTGCGTCTTCGACTGCCATTACTGTATCAACCGCAAATCTTCGAATGTGCGGCGCGCGCGCTTTACCGTCGAGGAAGTCGTCGCGCTGACGCTCGATTTCTACAAGCGCAATTATATCGAGGGGCTGTTCCTCTCCTCGGGCATCATCCGCTCGTCGAATTACACGATGGAACAGCTCGTCGAGGTCGCGCGGCAGCTGCGCGAGGTCCACGACTATCGCGGCTATATTCATTTGAAGACGATCCCCGACGCCGATCCCGAGCTGGTCCATCAGGCCGGCCTCTATGCCGATCGCGTCTCGATCAACGTCGAGCTGCCGACGGTCGGTGGTCTTGCCCGGCTCGCGCCCGAAAAATCGGCGGCCCGGATCGACGGCGCGATGGCGCGGATGAAATCGGATATCATCGACACCAAGGATGCGCGAAAGAAATACCGGCACGCGCCGCGCTTCGCGCCGGGCGGGCAATCGACGCAGATGATCGTCGGCGCCGACAGCGCGAACGACGGCGATATCATCCTGCGCGCACGCGGCCTCTACGACGACCATGCGCTCAAGCGCGTCTATTACAGCGCGTTCAGCCCGATTCCCGACGCCAGCAGCGTGCTGCCGCTCAAACGTCCGCCGCTGATGCGCGAGCACCGCCTCTACCAGTCCGACTGGCTGATGCGCTTCTATGGCTTTGCCGCGCATGAAATCGTCGGCGCGACCGATACCGCGACCGGCATGCTGCCGCTCGACATCGATCCCAAGCTCGCTTGGGCACTGCAGCATCGCGCGCAGTTCCCCATCGATATCAACCGCGCGTCGAAATCGATGCTGCTGCGCGTGCCCGGCCTCGGCGTGCGCGCCGTACAGGGCATCGTGTCGGCGCGCCGCTGGCGCATGCTGCGGCTCGACGACGTCGCGCGGCTGACGGTGTCGGTGGCGAAGATCCGACCGTTCATCGTCACCCCCGACTGGCGACCGACGCTGCTGGCCGACCGGGCCGATCTGCGCGTCCTGCTCGCGCCGAAAAGCGAGCAACTGGAATTATTCGCCGGCTGAGGCGAGAGCGATGAAACGAAGTCGCGCGGCACTCGTTGGCAGGGTGAAACGAAACAGGGAGCAAAGACATGGCGCAGGCCGAAATATTCCAGGACCTCATCGACGACCACGAAACCCACCGCACGCTGCTCGACCTGATCGAAAAGACGCATGGCGACAGCGAGGGGCGGCGCGAACTGTTCGAACGCTTCCAGGTCGAGGTGCGCGCGCACGCAGCCGCCGAGGAAGAGTCTCTTTATGCTTCCATGCTCGCCAAGCCCGATCTCAACCAGGACGCCAAGCACAGCGTATCCGAACACAAGGAGATCGAGGACATCATCGCCGAACTGTTCGAGATGGATATGTCTTCGTCGGGCTGGCTGACGCGTTTCAAGACGCTCAAGCACGATTACCTCCACCATATCGACGAGGAAGAGGAAGAGATGTTCCCGGCCGCGGCCGAAGGCCTGAGCGAGACCGAAAAGGCGCGCATCACCAAGGTATTCGAAAATCGCAAGCCGAAGGAAAAGGCCAAGGCGAAAGATGTCGACCCCGGCGACGACAGGGAATGACCGCAGCGGCCTGAGCGGACCTCCGGCGGGCGCGATCAGGACGATCACGCTCGCCGCGACCGACGATTTCGATGGCTGGCGCAGCGCCGCCCGCGCGCTCGCGATTGCGGATATCGCCCCCGATCGCGTCGAATGGCGGGTCGATGGCGATGTCGGCGACCTGTTCGGCGAAACAGTCGAGCCGCCGCCGGTGACGGCGCGCAGCCGGGCGTTGACTGCGCCGAGGCACTTCATTGATCTCGCCCGCCAGGCGGCGTGCCATCGCGATCCCGAACGCTTCGCGCTGCTGTATACCGCGCTGTGGCGTATCCAGCGCAACCCCGGTTTCGCAAGCGACCGCGCCGACCCGCTGATGCAGCGGATCGAGGGTCTCGCCAAGGCGGTCCGGCGCGATATCCACAAGATGCGCGCCTTCGTCCGCTTTCGCGAGATCGAGGACGACGACGGCACGCAGCGTTTCGTCGCATGGTTCGAGCCCGAACATCATATCGTGCGCGCCAATGCGCGCTTTTTCGTCGAGCGTTTCGCCAATATGCGCTGGTCGATCCTGACCCCCGACCTGTCGATCCATTGGGATGGCGAGACGCTGTCCGAGACCGCGGGCGCGATCCGCGGCGATGCGCCGGGCGGCGACCCGATCGAGGACGTCTGGAAAAGCTATTATGCCAGCATTTTCAATCCGGCGCGCGTAAAGATCGGCGCGATGATGAAGGAAATGCCGCGCAAATACTGGAAGAACATGCCCGAGACCGCGCTCATTCCCGCGCTGGTCGCAGGCGCCCAGGCCCGCGAGGCCGAGATGATTGCCGAGGCGCAGCAGAGTGCCGCAGCCCCCGGATCGAACCGCTCCGGCGCATGGCAGGCGCTCCGTCGGGAAGCGCAGGGCTGTACGCGCTGCCCGCTCCACCGCTGTGCCTCGCAAACGGTGTTCGGCGAAGGGCCGGTCGATGCCGCGCTGATGTTCGTCGGCGAGCAGCCGGGCGACCAGGAAGATCTTGCCGGGCGACCGTTCGTGGGACCCGCCGGACAATTGTTCGACCGCGCATTGATCGATGCCGGTATCGATCGCGGTGCAACTTACGTTACCAACGCGGTCAAGCATTTCAAGTTCGTCGCCCGCGGCAAGCGGCGTATTCACCAGTCGCCGGCAGTCGGCGAAATCGACGCCTGTCGCTGGTGGCTCGACCAGGAGCGCGCGTTGGTCCTGCCGCGCGTCACCGTTGCGCTGGGCGCGACGGCGGCGCGCGCGATATTCGGCAAGGCGATGGCGATTGGCAAATCGCGGAGCCGCCCCTTCGCGCTCTCCGAACGTGCCGAAGCCTGGGTGACCGTTCATCCCAGCTATCTATTGCGGCTTCCCGACGCGGAAAAACATGATGCCTATCGGGCGTTCGTGGACGATCTTCGTGCGGCAGCGCAACGCGTATCCTAGCCAAATGGCGCGGAAAACCACCGATCATGTGTGTTGCCGAGACGACACAGTCACACGCATTCAGAAATCTAACTTGATTTGTTCATTGCAGCGCAATCGCGCGAACCTATCTAACCGGCGGTACGCTGATATCCAGCGCACTCAAGCACAGGAATTAAGCATGAAGAAAATCGCATTTCTCGCCGCTGCGGCGGTTGCCGCCTTCGCCACTCCGGCGATGGCGCAGGACGCTGCGCAGCCCACCGTCTATATCGCTGCTTCGGGCGGCTATCACGATCTCGGCATCGGCGATGAGCTGACCGCGATCGGCATCACCAATCCCGAAGACGGCGGCTTTATCTACGGCGCCAAGGCCGGGGTGGACATTCCCGTCGGTGACGGCGGCGTGACGCTCGGCTTGGAAGGCAACTACCATTTCGGTAGCGACGCGATTGACGCCGATTATGGTGTCGCGACCAAGCTCGGCTACAAGATCGGCGGCGGCATGGTCTTCGTCAAGGGCGGCTATCAGTGGGTCGACCTCGACGTCGATCAGCTGACTGGCGGCCTGTTGACCGAGGCGGCGTTCAAGGCCGCTGGCCAGAGCACCGTCGTCGACGATTATCTCGTCGGTGTCGGTGGCCAGTTCGACGTCGGCAACAATGCGATGCTGAGCGTCGGTCTCGATACGGTTTCGTTCGACACCGTTCGCGGCACTGTCGGCCTTGGCTTCAAGTTCTGATTTCGACGCCAGTCGATGACGCATGAAGGGTCGGCGCGGCAACGCGCCGGCCCTTTTGCTTTGTCTCCCCTGCGAAGCGGCGGTGCGCCTCCCCCCTTGCGTGGTCCGTCGCAGCCGCTACGAGCCGCTGGCATGACCGCGCCGCCGCCTTTCGCCTTTCAAATCACCGCGACCGACGGCGCCGCGCGCACGGGCGCGATCCACATGGCGCGCGGCGAGATCCGCACGCCCGCCTTCATGCCGGTCGGCACCGCCGCGACGGTCAAGGCGATGCGCCCCGCCGAAGTGCGTGCCAGCGGGGCCGACATCATCCTGGGCAATACCTATCACCTGATGCTGCGCCCCGGCGCCGAGCGTATCGCGCGGCTCGGCGGGCTCCACGCCTTCATGGCATGGGATCGCCCGATCCTGACCGACAGCGGCGGATACCAGGTGATGAGCCTGTCCGATCTCGCCAAGGTCAGCGAGGACGGCGTGTCGTTCAAGAGCCATCTCGACGGCGCCCGGCACATGATCACGCCCGAACGCTCGATCGAGATCCAGCGCCTGCTCGGTTCCGACATCGTCATGGCGTTCGACGAACTCGTCCGCACCGATAGCTCGCACGAGGCGCAGGCGGCGGCGATGGAGCGATCGATGCGCTGGGCGCGGCGATCGCGCGACGCGTTCGACACGATCGACACCGGGCGGCCGCGCGGGGCGATCTTCGGCATCCAGCAGGGCGCGCTCGACGAGGGGCTGCGCAAGGCCTCGGCCGATGCGCTGACCAATATCGGCTTTGACGGCTATGCGATCGGCGGCCTTGCCGTCGGCGAAGGTCAGGAGGCGATGTTCGGCGTGCTCGATTACGCCCCCGGCCAATTGCCCGCCGATGCCCCGCGCTACCTGATGGGGGTCGGCAAGCCCGACGACATCGTCGGGGCGGTGCTGCGCGGCGTCGACATGTTCGATTGCGTCCTGCCGACGCGATCGGGACGCAATGGCCAGGCATTCACCTGGGGTGGGCCGGTCAACATTCGCAATGCGCGCCATAACGAAGACCAGGAGCCGCTCGACGAGCGCTGCGCCTGCCCGGTCTGTGCGACGTGGAGCCGCGCCTATCTCCACCATCTCGTCAAATCGGGGGAAATGCTCGGCGCGATGCTGATGACGCAGCACAACCTGCATTTCTACCAGGCACTGATGCAGGCGTTGCGCGACGCTATTGCCGCCGGTGAACTCGCCGCCTTCGCCGCTCGCTTCCGCGCCGATTACAGCGCGGCGTCGTCTTCGCCCGGGACGTCGAGGACCGGAAACACGATACAATAGCGGCCCGTCTCGCCGTCATAGACCATCGCCTGACGTAGCTGGCGCGAAAGGCCGGTGATGACGCGGCCATAACGTTCGGCAACCCAGCCGTCGTGCGCGTCGCCGGCGATCAGCCCGCGCGACTGCACCGTCAGCCGTGCCAGACTGCCGCCGCCCGAAGCATCGCCGACGTCGTCGACCTTCTCCACCGTCACCGCGATTTCGGCGGCCGGATCGCACACCGACGACAGCTCGGCGAGTTCGGTCACCAGGAACGACAGCGAGACCGCGACGTCCTGCGTGATGTCGAGCGGATCGACGGCAAGAGATATCGCCGGAAAGCCGACCGAACGTTCCCCGCTCGAACGCAGGCTTGCGGTCAGCTCCGCCATCAGCGGTCGCACCGCGACGCCGGTCGCGGGTTCGTCGGCCGAATGATTGCGGTGCACCACCGACAAGGCATCGACGCGGCGCTGGATGGTCAGATAGGCGCCCTCGGTCTCGGGCGGCGCGGCGCGGCTGTGGAGGTTGATCAGGCTGGCGATAATCTGCAGGTTGTTCTTCACCCGGTGATGGATTTCGCGCGTCAGCGAGGTCTGCCGCTCGAGGCTCTTGGCAAGCTCTGCCTTGTCGGCGGCGACGGTTTCCGACAGCGCGCTGAAATCGGCCTCGAGCTGGACGATCTCGCGGGCGGTTGCATGGCGTTTGCGCGGGCGCAGGAACACCGCACCGGGGCGATAGGCCGCAACGCTGCGGTGCAGGCGACTGAGCGGACGCATGATGAAAAAGCTGAGCATGCCCCAGGCCAGCACCGCGCCGAGCAGCCAGTTGCCGATCGGGGCGAGCAGCGATACGAGTTCGTTGCGCGAAATCGCCGCTTGCTGGACGGTAATCGACAGCTCGTGTGCGGTTTGCCCGATCGGACGACGGATTTCGAGGGTCGATCCGGCGAGCAGCGCGCGACTATTGTCGATGATCGGCAGATCGCCGCCGCGCCCGACGACGGTAAGGCTGTGCGCGGGCAGGTCGATCTCGCTGTCGCCAGCCAGCGCCGCGAGCGTTTCGGGGCGATAGGCAAGCACGGCCGCATAAGGTTCGTCCTGCTCGTCGAAACGTACCGAAGACAGCAGCAACTGGTTGTCCGCGTCGATCGCGAGCAGGCCCTCGATCGGGACCTGCGCCACCCGGTCGGTGGCAAAATAGCTCTTCGATTCATCGGGGCAAAGTTCGCGGGTAAAGCGACCGTCGACGATAAAAATCTGCGGCGGCGGGATCTCGGGCTGCGTCATGGAAAAGCGAATATCGGTGCAGATTCGCTGCGCTTCCTCCGGAAACAGGTCGGCGACGGGAACGCCGACGAGGCTGCGACGCACCATCGCGCGATCCGAGGCAAGTTCGACGCCAAGATTGCGCGTCAGCTCGTTGCCCGCGACGCGAATCAGCGCGGCGCGGTCGCGCTCGGCATTCGCATTGCCCTTGACGGTCGCCATCACGCCGAGGATGCCAAGCGGCGCCAGGCCGATCACCAGCGCCAGCAGAATCTTGATTTCGGTCGAAAAGTCCTGCCACCGCCTGTTCGGCGAGAGCGCTTCGACAAGCGGTTCGTCCGCTGTGTTTTGCATCGCCTCGGTCACTGGCTTCTCCGCCCGCGGGACCACAAGGCAAAGCCGATCGGCTTCACCCCAGCTTCTTCAGCAGGTCCAGCATTTCCTTGGGGATGTCCTCGGCGACGGTGGCTTGATAGACCTTGCGCAAATTGTGCGAAACATTGTCATGCTTGCCCTGGTCCTTTGCCGCTGCTGCGGGCTTGGCTTTCGGCTGCGATGCTTTCGAATTGGTCATCAAATGCTCTTTTCGGCGCGCGCCATTGTCGTGCACGGTCTCCCCTTTGCCTGTTTCACCCATGTTAGCCAAGCGATAGATTTTTGCACAAACACCCCTGTGGCCCGGTCACGAGCCGGGAATTATATCGATGGCTGCGAAACCAAATTCGGCCTTGTTTGTTCCGAACGTTATTGGATTTACGAAACGGGTTTCGCACACGTCGCGAGATGGTACAGTGGCGGTAGAGCCACGTGGCGATGCGTGCGCCAGCGTACGCTTTTGGGGAGATTACAAGAAAATGTCATTGGGTCAGCAACTTGCGCCGCACCTTCCGTTTCTCAGGCGCTATGCTCGCGCGCTTACCGGCAGCCAGAATCACGGCGACAACTTCGTCCGCGCGACGTTGGAGGCGATCGTCGCCGCGCCAGACGAATTTCCCGCCGACGTCGAACCGCGTTTGGGTTTGTACAAGACCTTTCAGACGATCTGGCAATCGACCGACGACGGACGCGGCGATAGCGCCGACAGCGGCGCCAACGATGGGTCCGAGGCGATCGCCCAAGGCCGCATGGCCAAGCTCACCCCGGTGAGCCGCCAAGCGTTGCTGCTGACGGCGATGGAAGGATTTTCTTCGGAGGATGCGGGCTATCTGATCGCCGAAAGCGCGCAACGCGTCGACGACCTCGTCGACGAAGCGCTCAGCGAGATCGAAAACCAGACGCGTGCCGCCGTCCTGATCATCGAGGACGAACCGATGATCGCGATGGATCTCGAAACGATCGTCCGCGATCTCGGCCATGACGTGACCGGCATCGCCGTGACGCGCGACGAGGCCGTGGCTCAGGCCAAGGAAAGCCGCCCCGGCCTCGTGCTCGCCGATATCCAGCTCGCCGACAACAGCTCGGGCATCGATGCGGTCAGCGACATCCTGTCCGAAATCGACGTGCCGGTAATCTTCATCACCGCGTTCCCCGAACGCCTGTTGACCGGTGAACGGCCTGAACCGACCTTCCTCATCACCAAGCCGTTCCAGCGGGCGACGGTCAAGGCGGCGATTTCGCAGGCGTTGTTCTTTGACCGGGCAACGCTGCCCGCCTAACCCTTCGCGTCATCGACGCCCAATCATCTAGGAAGCCGTTATGGATCCCGAAGTGCGCAAGACCGATACCGACGCCCGCGCCGGAAGCACCCAGCACATCGTGCGCTACGTCCTTGGAATTTCAACTGTGCTGGCGGTATTGGCGCTGGGCTTCATGGTTCTTGCGCGCTGATCGGGCCCGAGCGAAATTAGTCATTCTCCAAAAATGATTAAGCGCTTAGAGAGACGAGCCGACGCCGTACCGGGGTCGCGCCCATCTTGCGGACGAACGGTGTGAGCAAAGCAGACAAGAACGACGCCAAGACGCAAGACGCCGCCGCTGAGCCGTTCGAAACGCTCGACGACGATAGTTTCCGTGTCGAACTGGGTACGGTCATCCCGCATTTGCGCGCTTTCGGCCGCTCGTTGTCGGGCAATCGCGACACCGCCGACGATCTTGTCCAGGAAACGCTGCTCAAGGCCTGGGCGGCGCGAAAGCGCTTCCGCGCGGGCACGAACATGCGCGCCTGGACCTTTATCATCCTCAGGAACCTGTTCCTTTCGCAGATGCGTCGCGCGCGTTTTTCGGGCGAATGGGACGACCTCGTCGCCGAACGGACACTCGCCGCTCCGGCGCCGCAGGGCCGCCATGTCGACCTGACCGACATGCAGCGCGCGCTGCTGATGCTGCCGCAAACGCAGCGCGAAGCGTTGATCCTCGTCGGCGCCGGCGGGTTCGCCTATGAAGAGGCGGCCGAAATCTGCGGCGTCGCGGTCGGCACGATCAAGAGCCGGGTCGCGCGCGGTCGCACCGCGCTGGAGGATCTGATGGAATCGGGGAAGCTGCCGGCGCGGACACGCGGCGATCAGAACAGCGAGAGCGCCCTCGCGCAGATTTTACAGGAAGTCGACGACCTCAGTCGCAATTGACGGCGTATTGGCCCTTGCATCGCATCAGCGGTCGATTCGCTTCAGCCGCTCGATCAGATCGGCAATGTCGGTCGGCAGGTCCGTTCCGCGACCGAAGGTCTTGCGCAAGGCACGCGAAATGCCGTCCTGGCGCGAGGGCAATGCGACATAGCGCGGCACCTTCGGACGGAAATCGGCTGAGCCGGGGATCGTTGCACTAGGACTAACCATAACCTTATAACGCATCATCGCCCGCACGGTTGCCGAACAGCGGCCTTTTCCTGCCCCTTTTCGATCATTGCACATCGTCTTCGCCTGCAATTGGGCGAGTCGCGACACAAAAATTGTTTCTGCGCGACGGGCGCCCTACAGCCGATGCTGATGGACGATCCGCGCCTTGACGCCCTCGAAAGGGCCAGCCGCCATGCGCCGTTTCTTGCCGGGCTGATCCGGCGCCACGGCGACCTCGTCGACGCCTTTCTCGCTCACGGCGCGGCCCCTCTCATCGCCGCCGACAAGAGCGAGGCCAATGCGACCCCCGGTCCTGTCCCGGTCGATCTGCGCCTCCGTCGCCAACGCCTCGCGCTCGCCGTTGCGCTGGGCGATCTTGCCGGCGAACTGACGCTCGAACGGGTCACGGCGGCGCTCAGCGACTTCGCCGACGCCGCGCTCGATACCGCGCTTTCCTGGTGCAGCGAAAAGATCGCCGGATCGCCGTCGCGCGACGGGTTCGCGGTCATTGCGCTCGGCAAGCTGGGCAGCCGCGAGCTCAATTATTCGTCCGATATCGACCTCATCCTCATCTACGACCCCGACCGCGTACCGCGCCGCGCGCGCGACGAACCGGCGCAGGGCGCGCAGCGCCTGGCGCGCGAACTGGTCGATGTCATCGGCGCACAGACCGAGCATGGGCGCGTCTTTCGCGTCGACCTGAGACTGCGGCCGACCCCCGACATCACGCCGATCGCGCTGCCCGTCGACGCGGCGATTTCGCATTATGAATCGCAGGCGCTGGCGTGGGAGAGGGCAGCGTTCATCCGCGCCCGCGCCGCCGCCGGCGATGCTCGACTTGGCGGCGACTTCCTGGCTACGATCCAGCCGTTCATATGGCGCCGTGCGCTCGATTTCGGCCAGATTCGCGCGATCGGCGACGTGAGCAGCCGGATTCGCGATCATTACGCCTCGGGCCAGGCATTCGGCCCGGGCTATGACCTCAAACGGGGGCGCGGCGGTATCCGCGAGGTCGAGTTTCTCGCGCAGACGCACCAGCTGATTCATGGCGGACGCCAGCCGGCATTGCGCCAGCCCGCGACAGTCCCCGCGCTCGACGCGCTTGCCGGCGCGGGGATCGTTTCGCGCGACGAGGCCGATGTGCTCGCGAACGGCTATCGGCTGTTGCGCACGATCGAACATCGCGTGCAGATGATCGACGACCGCCAGACGCACAGCCTGCCCCATCGGGCCGCCGCGCTCGACCGGGTCGCACGGTTGCACGGCATCGAGGACGGCGATGGCCTCATCGCGGCGCTCGCGGAACCGGTCGAGGCGATCGGCACGATTTACGACCGGTTGATCGAACCCGACGACTATCGCCGCCTGCCAGCCGCGCCCGCGACGCTGGCCGATCATTTCGACGACGCGGGCTTCGCCGACATCGATAAGGCGCGACGGATCGTCGAAAGCTGGCGATCGGGTCGCTATCCTTCACTGCGCAGCCGCGCGGCGCAGGATGCGCTTGAAACGATGCTCGACGATATCGTCGGCCGCCTCGCCGAAGCGCCCGATCCCGACGCCGCGCTGCTCGGTCTCGACGCGGTGCTCGCCAAGGTGCCGAGCTCGCTCAACCTGTTCCGCCTGCTCGACGCACGTCCGCGCGTGCTGGAGGTGCTGACCGACATCCTCTCGTTCGCGCCGGCGCTGGCGCACGACCTTGGCAAGCGCAGCGACCTGCTCGACGGGCTGATCGATCGCCATGTCGCGGGCGACCGGCTCGCCCCCCAAGAGCTCGCCGCGCGCCTCGCCTGGGCGGCGGGCGCGCCCGATTACGAAACCGTACTCGACCGGGTCCGCGCGGTCGTCGGCGAATATCGCTTCGCCACCGGCACCCGGCTGATCGACGGCTGCGATCCGATCGATGCCGCGCACGATTATGCCGCGATTGCGGAACAGGCGGTGCGACTGCTCGCCGACACGGCGATCGCCGAACACCGCCGCGCACATGGCCTGATCGCCGACAGCGAGCTGGCGATCCTCGCGCTCGGCCGCTTCGGCGGCGGGGCGCTGACCCACGCCAGCGACCTCGACCTCATCTTCTTGTTCACCGGGACGTTTTCGGCACAGTCCGACGGGCCTCGCCCGCTCGGTGCGACGCGCTATTATAATCGCCTGGCGCAGCGCATCATCGCCGCCCTGTCGGTTCCGACCGCGACCGGCGGCCTTTACGATGTCGACGTGCGCCTGCGGCCCTCGGGCGAACAGGGGCCGCTATCGGTCTCGGTCGACAGTTTCCTGGACTATCAAAGCGGCAATGCCTGGACGTGGGAGCATATGTCGCTGACGCGCGCGCGCACCGTATATGGATCGGACGCCGCGCGCGACGCGATCGACAGCGCAATCCACGCGATCCTGTCGCGCCCGCGCGATCGCGCCACGCTGATCGCCGATGCGGTCAAGATGCGTCGCGATATCGCCGCCGCAAAGCCTCCCCGCGGCCCGTTCGACGCCAAGCTCGTCCCCGGCGGCCTCGTCGATCTCGAATTCGCGGTGCACGTAACCCAGTTGGCCGAACGGCGAGGACTCGACCCCGATCTTCAAGCCGCCGTTCAAGCACTTGCGCAGGCCGGGCTCGCCCCCGCCGACATGCCCCGGGCGCACGATTTCCTCACCCGGCTGCTCGTGACGTTACGCCTTGTCGCGCCCGGGTTGATTGCGCCCAATGCCGCGCGCCGCACCCTGATCGCGCGCGCCTGCCGCGTCGACGACTGGGACACGCTGGTTGCGCAGTATCGCGCCGCCCGGCAATTGGTGGCCGACTGGTGGGCCGAGGTCGGCGAGACCGAAGCTGCGAAAATCGAAGGAGACTGACCTGATGCAAACCGGCGCACCGATTCCCGCCATCGCCCTGCCCGACGCCAGCGGCGAACCCCAGCATCTCACCTCGTTCAAGGGGCGAAAGCTGGTGGTGTATTTCTACCCCAAGGACGATACCCCCGGCTGCACTACCGAAGCCAAGGATTTCAGCGCACTCGCCGAAGCCTTCGGGGCGGAAGGCGCAACCGTCATCGGCATCTCGCGCGATACTGTCGCCAAACACGCGAAATTTTCCGCCAAACACGACCTGTCGGTGCGCCTGTTGTCCGACGAAGACGGCCGCGCCTGCGAAGCATTCGGCACCTGGGTCGAAAAATCGCTCTACGGACGCAAATATATGGGGATCGAACGCGCGACTTTCCTCTTCGACGCGCAGGGGAACCTCGCCCGCGAATGGCGCAAGGTTCGCGTCAAGGGCCATGCCGACGCCGTCATCGAGGCAGTACGAGCTTTGTCCTAGCCGCGCTGAATCGCCCATGCGGCAGCGCGCTGTTTTTACGCTTTGTTAGGGAGTTCGGTGGCTCTCGGCCCGACGACGAAGCGCGTTTTCATCCATTCAACGCACACATGTTGCAACTGAACGCAAGAATGGCCGGCGTTGGTTGCCAGCTTGACCATTGCCCCGCACAACCGACGGCGAGCGGGGACGAAAATATTCGCCCATGATGATCGAGGAGCCCGCAGGATCCGGTCCTGCCGCAACGGGCAAGTTATGGGGTATTGGGTTAGTGAACATCTTCATCAAAAAATGGTTCCGCGCTGTCGCAATTTTTTCGTTGCTGACCGGAGCCGCCAGCCCCGCCCTGGCCGATGACAGTGCCAACGCCGTCGACGCTTCCGATACCATCCTCGCCGCATCGTTTACCGCCGCCGCCGCCCGCCTCAAGGAAAGCGCCCCCGACCAGAAATACGAACGCCTGTTCAACGCTTGGGAACGCATGGACGGCGTTCAGCCGGTCGCCGCGACGATCGCCATTCCCTCGCTCGAGCCGGTCGCCGCGATGCGCCTGACCTCGCACTTCGGAACGCGCTCGGATCCGTTCACCGGCCGCGCCAAGGCGCACAAGGGCATCGACATTCCCGGTGCCATCGGCACCCCGATCTATGCCACCGCCGACGGCATCATTGCCAAGGCCGAATGGTTCGGCGGTTACGGCAACTTCATCCAGATCGCCCACGGCAATTCGATCGAAACGCGCTACGGCCACATGTCGCGCCTCAACGTCCAGGCCGGCGACCGCGTCCGCAAGGGCCAGATCATCGGCTTCATGGGTTCGACCGGCCGTTCGACCGGCAGCCATCTCCATTACGAAGTGCGGATCGACGGCGATGCCGTGAACCCGCTCTCGTTCGTTCCGCCGCGCGACATCATGCTCGCCGCGCGCGACGAAAGCGCCGTCGGCGGCCCGTCGAACGACTGAGCCAATTCCAAAGCCTCCCTTGCCCGCGACCGGGCGACCTCCTATCTCGCGCGTGTGAACACCGCCGCGCCCCCTTCCGCAACCGTCATGCTGAGCGAATCCGCCGCAGCGCGGATCGCCGCAATCGCCGCCAAGCAGGGCAAGCCGGCGCTGCTGCGCCTGTCGGTCGAAGGCGGCGGCTGTTCGGGCTTCACCTATAAGTTCGAGCTCGCCGACGCCCCGGACGAGGACGACAACGTCAGCGAGACCGGCGATGCCCGGCTCGCGATCGATGCGATCAGCCTCGACCTGCTCAAGGGATCGGTCGTCGATTATGTCGAGAACCTGGGCGGCGCGTCGTTCCGGGTGACCAATCCCAATGCCGCCGCCGGTTGCGGCTGCGGATCGAGCTTTTCGGTCTGAGGCGCCACCCAGCCCTTGGCAGCTTGGCGATTGATTACACGGCCCCCGCCGCCTAGGCACGACCCATGCGGATCGCCAGTTTCAACATCAACGGGATCAAGGCGCGGCTGCCGCGTCTGATCGAATGGCTCGAGGAAACCCGGCCGGACATCGCCTGCCTGCAGGAGATCAAGACCGCCGACGAGGGCTTTCCAGAGAGCGCCTTCACCGACATCGGCTATCAGGCGATCTGGCACGGTCAAAAGGGCTTCAACGGCGTCGCCATCCTCGCGCGCGGCGACGACAAGCCGGTCGAGGTCCGGCGCGGGCTGGAGGGCGAGACCGAAGACGACCACAGCCGCTATCTCGAGGCCGACGTGATGGGCGTGCGCGTCGCGTCGATCTATCTGCCCAACGGCAATCCGCAGCCCGGCCCCAAATTCGATTACAAGCTGCGCTGGATGGAGCGGCTGCGCCAGCGCGGACGGGAGATCCTGGCCGAGGAAGTCCCCGCGCTGATGATCGGCGATTACAACGTCATCCCCTATGACGACGACACCTACAGCGTCGCGGCGATGGCCGACGACGCGTTGATGCAGCCGCAATCGCGCGCCGCCTATGCGCGCATGCTCGGCGACGGCTGGACCGACGCGCTGCGGCTGCGCTACCCCGCGGGCGGCGTCTGGACCTATTGGGATTACCAGGCGGGTGCCTGGCCGCGCGATGCCGGATTTCGCATCGACCATATGCTGCTGTCGCCGCAGGCCGCCGACCGCATGACCGACGCCCAGGTCGACAAGGCCTATCGCGGGCGCGAAAAGGCCAGCGACCATGCGCCGGTCTGGGTGGAACTACGCTAAAGCGTCTTTTCGTAGAGCGTGTAGATCTTGTTGACCCGGCATTCGAGCGTTTCGGCGATCGCGTTCATGCCCTGATTATCCTCGAGGATCCAACCGATCTCGCCGCGCGAGGCGCCGTATCTGGCGACCGCAGCCTGCTTGATCTGGTCGATCAGGATCAGTGCGAGCTGGCTCGCCATGCGCGACCCCTGGAGCCGCTTGACCACCCCCATCAGCGGCACGCGCACGTTACGCACACTGGGCTTGCGCAGCCACCACAGCAGCCGTGCCCAGCCGAACGGAAACAGGCTGCCGTCCATGTCGATCAGCTTCTCGTTGAGATCGGGCAGCGTGATCATGAAGGCGACGGGTTCGCCGTCATATTCGGCGATGCGCACGAGATCGGCATAGACGATCGCCTTCAGCTTCTTGCCGGCATAGGCGATTTCGCGATCGGTCAGCGGCACGAAACCCCAATTGTCCGACCAGGCATCGTTGAGGATGCCGAGGATCAGCGCCGCCTCTTCATCGAACCGCGATTTGTCGACGGTGCGGATGGCGATACGATCGTTGCGTTCGCCCGCCGCGATGATCCGCCGGACCAGCGGCGGGAACGGCTTGGTGATGTCGAGCTCCCAGGTCTTGAGCAACTTGACCGGGTGATAGCCAGCCGCCTCGATCCAGGCCTGATATTCGGGCCGGTGATGTCCCATCATCACCGTCGGCGGATGATCGAAACCGAAGGTCAGCAGGCCCGGTTCGTCCCATACCGAGATGCTGAGCGGACCGACGATCCGCGTCGTGCCGTGGTCGCGCAGCCAGTCCTCGGCGCGGGCGATCAGCGCGTGCGCCGTCGTCTCGTCCTCGGCTTCCATCAGGCCCCAGCTGCCGGTACCCGGCCCGAACCCGTTCTCTGGCGGCTGGGCGAGCGCGAGCGCGTCGATATGCGCCGAAATGCGGCCGACGCAGCGGCCGTCGCGCAGGGCGATGAACAATTGCGCCTCGCCATGGCCGAACCAGGGATTTTCGCTTGGATCGATCAATCCCGCCATCTCGTTCCTCAGCGGCGGAACCCAATTGGGATCGCCGCGATTGAGGCGATAGGCCAGCTGGACGAACTCGCGCCGTTCAGACTTGGTTCGGACGGGATGGAGGATCAGCGTATTTTCGGCCATTAAGGGACGTTCCGGGACGATTGGCGACGCTGCCGCAGTGGCGCGCGACGGGCCGATTTGTCAACCGGTGGCGCGGTCGCCGCCACCGCCATGCCATGATGTCGCCACCTTTATGCGGATAATGGTGCGCTGCACAAACGAAGGTGTTTATGACTCATAGCCTCTCCCTCGATCGCGATACTTCCGTCACCGGTGCCGTGTCCGCCGGCGCGCCCGCGCGCGCGGCGGTCGCCGACGACAAGGTGCTGATCCGCGCCGCGGCGACGGTCACGCGCGATCTCAACCAGGCCAAGCCCGCCATTTACTGGGCCGATCTGATCGCCTCGGTCGTCGTCGGCTATGGCGCCCTCGCCGCCGCTATCCTGGCGCCGTCGAGCGGCTGGATGATCGCGGCGATGATCGTCGCGATCCTCGGCCTCTATCGCGCCGGCAGTTTCATTCACGAGCTGACCCATATCAAGCATAGCGCGGTGCCGGGCTTCCGCTTCGGCTGGAACGCGCTGGTCGGCGTGCCCCTGCTGCTGCCATCGTTCATGTACGAGGGCGTGCACAACCTGCACCATGCGCGGACCCGCTATGGCACCGTCGAGGACCCCGAATATCTCCCGCTCGCGCTGATGAAGCCGTGGACGGTGCCGCTGTTCGTCGTCGTCGCCGCGCTCGCGCCGATCGCGCTGTTGTTCCGCTTCGCCGTGCTGACGCCGTTGTCGTTTCTGATCCCGCCGCTGCGCCGGATCGTCGTCGAACGCTATTCGGGGCTGGTCATCAACCCGGTGTTCCGCCGCCGCGCCGCCGATGGCGCGCTCAAGCGGCAATGGCTCGCGCAGGAACTCGCCGCGAGCGCCTGGGCGATCGCGCTGCTGACGATGACCGCGACGGGCATCGTGCCGCTGCGCGCCTTCCTGATTTTTCTCGGCGTGATGTCGGGATCGGTCGTCATCAACCAGGTGCGAACCTTGGTCGCGCATCTGTGGGAGAATGACGGCGAGGCGATGAGCGTCACCGCGCAATATCTCGACAGCGTCAACGTGCCGCCGCCGGCGACGCTGCCGGCGCTGTGGGCGCCCGTCGGGCTGCGCTATCACGCGCTCCATCACCTACTGCCGGGGCTGCCCTATCATGCGCTGGGCGAGGCCCATCGCCGCCTGGCCGCCGCGCTACCGGAGGAATCGAGCTATTACCGCGCCAACCATGCGTCGCTGCGTGTATTGGTAGCGGGACTGGTGCGCAGTTCGCGGGGCGATCGCACGCCGCGCAACTGACGCGTGCCCTATTCCTCGGTGCGGACGAGCACCGCCTCGCCGATGAGGAAGAACAGGACGAACGGTCCCCACGCGGCGAGCAGCGGCGGATAGACGCCGAGATTGCCCATCGCGATGCCGAAATTGTCGGCGACGAAATAGGCGAAACCGAGCGCCATGCCGAGCACCGCGCGCAGCACGAGCTGGCCCGACCGCGCCAGGCCGAAGGCGGCGACCGCGCCGAGCAACGGCATCAGCACCGCCGATAGCGGCCCCGAAATCTTGTGCCACAGCGCCGCGCGCAGCCCATCGGTCGGACGGCCCGCCGCTTCGAGCTGATCGATCGCCGCGCGGAGCGGCATGAACGCCATTTCGTCGCCATCGACGCTCGCCATCGTAAAGCGATCGGGCGAAATGCCCTTGCCTGCGACATAAGTGCCCAGCTCGCTGACCTTGCCGGTCGCCAGGTCGAACCGGCGCGCGCCCTCGATCCTCCAGCCATCGCCGCTCGGCACCGCGCGGGTGGCGGTGATCTCGGCCACCATCGCATTGTCGCTGCGTTCGAAGACGCGCACGTCGCGCAGCTCGACGCCGCCGCCCCGCAAGACGACCTCGCCCGCGCGAATCAGGTTTTCGCCGTCCTTCGCCCAGATGTTGGTCTTGATATTGCTGTCCTTGGGAATCTGCCCGTAATCCACCTTCTGCCATTGGCCGAGCGCGGTATTGGCGCGCGTGACGACGCGTTCGTTGAAGGTGAACGACAGCGCCGCGACGAGCAGGCTGGCGAGCACCAGCGGGGCAAGTACCTGGTGCGCCGACATGCCCGCGCCCTTCATCGAGACGACCTCGCTGTTCTGGTTGAGTGTCGCGAGCGTGACGATCGTCCCGAGCAGGACCGAAAAGGGCAGGAACCGGGAGATGATCTGCGGCACGCGCAGACCGAGATAGCGCACGATATCCTCCTGCCCGTTGCCCGCGACGCCCAGGATCTTGCCCGATTCGCCGAGCAGATCGAGCGCCTGCAGGACGAGCACCAGCATGATCAGGATCGCAAAGGTGCGCACGAGGAACAGGCGCCCGACATAGAGCGCCAGCGTTTTGGAGGGAAAGAAATGCAGCTGCTGGATCATGGCTGCAACGCCGTGCGCTTCAGCCGCAGCAACGTGCGCAGCCGTTTGCCCAGCTTGGCGGCGACGCGTTCGAGCGCGCCGATCGGCTGTCCGCCGGGGACGAAGGCGATCGTCCGGTACATCCACAGCACCAGGCACGTGAACAGGACGAACGGCACCCACAGGGCGAGGATGGGATCAACCTTCCCCTGCGCCCCGAGCGTTTCGGCATATTCATTGACCTTGTGATAGGTCACGATGATCACGATCGACAGGAATATGCCGAGCGCCGAGGTCGATCGCTTGGGCGGGATCGCGAGTGCCAGCGCAAGGAACGGCAGCAGGAACATCGTCACCACCTCGACGAGCCGGAAATGCAGGTTCGCGCGGCTTTCAAGCCTGGTTGCCAGCGGCGCGCCGGGGTCGCTGCCGCTGCGCACCAGTTCGGGCAGCGTCAGTTCGCGATTGGCGTCGCCGCGCATCCGAAAACTTTCGATCTTGGGCAGATCGATCGGAATGTCATGGCGGGTGAACGACAAGATCCGCGGGCTGCCGAATTCGGGGGCATCGTGCACCAGCGACCCGTTGACGAGGCGCAGGATAATCGTGTCGGGATCCGCCGAGCCCAGAAAGCGTCCCTGCTGAGCGGTGGCGGCAAGGCTGGTCCCGTTTTCGGTTTCGGCGCGTAGGAAAATGCCGCGCAGGTCGCGGCCTTCGTCGCGGCTTTCCTCGATCCGCAGCGTCACGCGTTGGCCAAGCTTGGTGAATTCGCCGACCTTGATCGAGGCGCCGAGCGCGCCCGAGCGCAATTCGAAGCGCAAGCCTTCATACGCATAGCGCGCCAGCGGCTGGGCATAGCCGACGATCGCGAGATTGAGCGCCGCGAGCACCAGCGCATAGAGCAACGGCACGCGCAGCAACCGGCCATAGCTTTGGCCCACGGCGCGAAAGACATCGAGTTCGGAACTGAGCGCGAGGCCGCGAAAGGCGAGCAATATGCCGAGCAAGAGGCCGATCGGAATGCCGAGCGACAGATATTCGGGCAGCAGATTGGCGAGCATCCGCCAGACGACGCTGACCGGTCCCCCTTCGGCGGCGACGAAGTCGAACAGGCGCAGCATCTTTTCCAGCACCAGCAGCATCGCCGCGATGACGAGCGTCGCGACCAGCGGAAACGCGATGCGCTTGGCGATATAACGGTCGGTGGCAGTGATGAATTTCAAAATATGGTCGCCCGATCACCATGATTTGGCCTTAAACTTCCCCGATATGGGAAAGCGATAGGGGCCAATGAAAATGCCGGCGCCCGCATTCGATGCGCGCCGCCTATAACGTTTTGGAGACTTCAGGTCATGTTGAAATTTGGTTTCATTCCCGCCGCTCTCGGCGTCGCCGCTCTTGCGGTGCCCGTCGCCGCGAACGCGGTCATTCTCGGCCCCGCAGCGGCAACCTGCGCGAGCGGCGAGCGAGGCGTGCTGGTCACGGTCGCCGGCCTCAAGCAGCGCAGCGGCAAGGTTCGGGTGCAGCTTTATGCCGCAAAGTCGAATTTCCTCGACAAGGGCGTCTGGCTCGAACGAGTCGATGTCGCGGTGCCCGCATCGGGCAATGTCGACGTCTGCGTTCCGGTCGAGACCGCAGGCAATTACGTCGTTTCGGTCCGCCATGACCTGAACGGTAACGGCAAGTCCGATCGCAAGGACGGCGGCGGATTTTCGGGCAATCCCGACGTCAAGCTGGGCGATCTGATCGCCAAGCGCAAGCCGAGCCTGAGCGCGACGACGTTCCGCGTCGGCAATTCGACGGCAAAGATCCGGGTCGTGCTCAATTACGTGCAGGGCCTGTCGTTCGAACCCATCGGCTGACGATGATCGGGACATCATGACGCACGTCGCGCTCCTCTCCAATCCCCGGTCGACGGGCAACCGATCGCGATTGCCAGAGGTGCGCGATTTTTGCGCGGCGCATCCCGATATCTTCCACTACGAGGTCGAGGACGCGAGCGAGATCGGCAAGGCGCTGACCTCGATCGCGCTGGTCAGGCCAAAGGTGATCGTCATCAACGGCGGCGACGGCACCGTGCAATCGGCGCTGACCGAGCTTTATACCGGGGCCTATTTCGACGGCCCGCCGCCACCGATCGCGGTGCTGCCCAACGGCAAGACCAACCTCATCGCGCTCGATCTCGGCGCGCACGGCGATCCGATCGCGGCGCTTGAGCAAGTCGTGCGCATCGCACGCGACGATCTCGACGCGCATATCGTCCAGCGCAAGCTGATCTCGCTGACCGACGGCAACGGTATGAAACCGGTGCTCGGCATGTTCGTCGGCGGTGCCGGGCTGGTCGATGCGATGCTCTATTGCCGCCAGCGGATCTATCCGCTCGGCCTGCCCAACGGCATCAGCCATTTCCTCGCGGTGTTCGCCGCGCTGCTGACCGCGCTGGTGCGCGCGGGCGGCCGGTTCCTGCCGCCGATGGCGCGTCCGGTGCAGATCACGACCGACCGCCGTGCCGCGATCGGCGGGCGATTCTCGCTGGTGATCGTCACGACGCTCGAAAAAATGCTGCTCAACAGCCAGATCGGGAGCGGCGAGGGCCAGGGCGAGGGAATGATGAAGATGTTCGCAGTCGACCAGAATGCGCGTTCGCTCGTGCGCGGTCTGTGGGCATCGGTCGCGGGCAAGCTCGGCCGCGGACAATTCACCGGCGTCCATTTCCAGCAGGGCGACACCGTGCGTATCGACGGAACTGGGTCGAGCGTCATCCTCGACGGCGAACTGTACCAGGCGCACGGCAACGACCCGATCATGCTGAGCTCGACCGCCCCCGTCCCGTTCCTCCGCCTCGCCGCGTGAGCGCGCTGGCGCGGCTCGTCGCCGACGAGCTCGGCGCCACGGTCGACCCGCGCGTCACCGCCATGGCGGCGGCGATCGCAACGCGGTTCGGCCCCGCATCGCGTGCCGTCCTGTTCTATGGATCGTGCCTGCGAGAGGCCGATCTCGACGGGCTGATGCTCGATTTCTACCTGATCGTGTCCGACTATCGCGCCGCCTATGGCAAGGGGTGGAAAAGCTTCGCCAACCGCATCCTGCCGCCCAATGTCTTTCCGTTCGAGCATGACGGGCTGGCGGCCAAGGTCGCGGTGCTGAGCGAAGCCGATTTCCACCGCCTCAACGGTCCCGAGACCGACAATGTGTCGGTCTGGGCGCGCTTCGCGCAGCCGTCGCGGCTGGTCTGGGCGGGCGACGGGTCGGCGCGCGAAGCGGCGATTGCCGCGGTCGCGCGCGCCGCGCCGACGCTGCTATGGGCGGCCCATCCCCTGTCCGATGCCGATATCGACGCCGACCCGCTCGCCTTGTGGCAGGCCGCATTCGCGCTGACCTACGGCGCCGAACTGCGCGCCGAGCGCGGCGACCGGAGCGGGTCGGTCGTCGATGCCGATCGAGCGCGCTATCGCGCCTTCACGCCGGCCGCACTTGCGGGAATCGAACGCCCCTTGCTATCGCGTGGCGCGGCCGAACGAGCCTGGTCCAGGCGGCGCCGCGAGGGCAAGCTGCTGACGCTCGCGCGGCTCGCCAAGGCGACGACGACCTATGCCGGCGGCGTCGATTACCTTGCGTGGAAAATATCGCGCCATTCGGGTATGGAGATCGCCCTCAAACCCTGGCAGCGCCACCATCCGATCATCGGCGCGCTGTCGCTGCTGCCGCGCCTGATCCGCGGCGGCGCGATCCGATAACGGGAGACGCGGCGTGGCCAATACGCACTCGATCGACACTCACCCGATCCATCTCGGCCTCGGCGCCACCGCCGTTCCGCAGCCCGCATTCACCGGCGCGATGGCATGGTACCAGGCCTATGGCGAGCGCTACGCCGCCGATGGCGTCGAGGGCCGCCTCGTCACCCGCCACCGCTTCACCCAAGATTGGGACATGTGGGAAATGCACCCCGCCGGGAGCGAGGTCGTGCTGTGCCTCGACGGCACGATGACGCTCCACCAGGAGCACATCGACGGAGCGATGGGCAGCGTAACGATCGGCCCCGGCGACTATGCCATCAACCCGCCCGGCACCTGGCACACCGCCGATATCGACGGCGCCGCGACCGCGGTGTTCATCACCGCCGGGGAAGGGACGCAGCATCGGCCGCGTTGAGGCGGGCTTCGACGAACAGGATGCCGCCGACGATGCAGGCGGCGAACAAGGCACCTTCGAGGCCGCCGGTCACCGTCCGGCTGACGATACCGAAATCGCCTTCGCCGAAAAACCGTCCGAGTTGCCCGAAATCGAGGCGCGAGCCCGGGAAGTTTTCGGCGAGCAGCGCGAGGCTGCTGCCCATCATCCGCCCGCCGAGCAACGCGATCGCCATGCCGCCGATGCCGCCGACGATCGCCGCGAGCGATATCGCGCGTTGAAATCCGAACCCGTCGCGCCGCCATAACGCCAGCCAGCACGCCAGGCCGACGGCGGCTCCCAATGCGAGCCCCTCGGCACCGCCGGTGATGTTGCCGGGCGATTGGCCGAACAACAGGCCCAAGGCATCGACGCCAAGGAGTTTGGCGAGCGCGCCGACGCACAGACCGCCGAGGCCGCCGCCCGCAATCGACCAGGCGGGCGTCGCGCGCACCGCCGTCCTGGCCGTCACGATGCCCAAGGCGACCCCGGCCGCGCCGACGCTCGCGACGAGCATCGTCACCGCGACCAGCACGAGCACGATCGAAATCGTGCCCATGCCGGCCTGAGCGGGTTGCGCCGACGCGTCGAAGCCATAAGCGAGCCCGCCGACGACGCCGGCGACTGCGCCGCCGAGCGTGCCGCCGCCGCCGATCGCCAGGATTTCGCGCCAAGCTGCCGCACGCGCGCGGCCCTCAGACGGGATCGGCAGCTCGGCCCCGGCCGACCCGCGCGTGACGGGGGCGATGAAGCGATAGCCGTGTTTGGGGACGGTCGCGATATAGCGCGGACTAGCCGCATCGTCGTCGAGCAGGCGGCGCAGCGTGCGGATGCACTGGGTCAGCGCCTCGTCGGTTACGGGCACGCCGCGCCACACCTCGTCCATGAAGCGGTCCTTGCTGACCAGCGCGCCGGCATCGTGCGCGAGCAGGATCAGCGCGTCGAGATAACGTCCCCCGATCTCGACCGCCACGCCGTCGCGCGTCAGGCGACGCTGGCGCGGGTCGAGGGCGAAGGGGCCGAAACACAGGCGCGCCGCATCCATTTTTCAGCAATTCCTCATGTCTTGCTCATGCCTCTCATGCTCGCGGCTGGCACACGAGCCGATACCCAAACCATATCAGGAGCCACGCATATGTCGAACACCCAGATCGCCCGTTACGCAACGCTGATGCCGCGTTTGCGCATTGCCCTGTGGAGCGGCGCCGCGCTGCTGTTCACCATCCCCGTCGTCGCCAGCCTGATCGGTCCCGAGGGCTTCGAGTGGACGTTCGGCGATTTCGTCTTTGCCGCCGTCGCGATCGGAATCGCGGCGGCAGTGCTCGATTTCGCCGTGCGCAAGGCGACCGCCCTGCCCTATGCGTTTGCCAGCGCGATCGCGGTCGGGATCTGTTTCATGACGTTCTGGATCAACGCCGCGGTCGGCATCGTCGGCCGCGAGGACAACGACGCCAACGCCGCCTTTTATGGCGTCGTGCTGTTCGCCATCGTCGCGGCGGGTCTCGCGGGGGTGGTCAAGCGCGGAGCGCCCGAGGCAATGGCCCGGGCCATGGTCGCGTGCGCGATCGCACAGGTCGCGGCGGGATTGATCGTCGCGACGCTCGGCTATTTCGCGCTGATCTTCACCGGCGTCTGCGTTGTCCTGTGGCTGCTGAGCGCCGCGCTGTACCGGCGCGCGCCGAGCGAGGGAGACAGTCTCGCCGCGACCTTCAGATGATCCCGACCGCCTTGCCGCTCTTCTCGAAGATGCCGAGGATTTCGCTGACCTGCTGAGCTGTGTGCTCGGCGCACAGCGAGCAGCGCAGCAGCGTCATGTTGGCGGGCGTTGCCGGCGGGCGGGCAAGGTTTACGTAAAGTCCGTTCTCGAGCAGGGCCTGCCACATCGCCGCGCCCTGTTCGAGGTCGGGCATGATCACCGCGATGATCGCCGATTGCGGCGTTTCGGTGCCGAGCGTGAAGCCGAGATCCTTGAGCCCGCCGTGCAGGCGTTTAGAATTTTCCCATAGGTGCGCGCGCTTGTTCGATCCGTGCATCAGCTTGCGGATGCTCGTCTCGGCGGTGGCGACGACGCTCGGCGGCAGGCTGGCGGTGAACACATAGGGGCGGCAGACGAGGCGCAGGATTTCGAACTTGGGATGGTTCGACACGCAAAAGCCGCCGACCGTGCCGACGCTTTTGCTGAACGTGCCGATGATGAAATCGACGTCGTCGATGACGCCCTGGTCCTCGGCGACGCCGCGGCCGTTCTCGCCGATGAAGCCCATCGAATGCGCCTCGTCGACGAGCACCATCGCGCCCGCATCCTTGCAGATGCGGACCATTTCCTTGAGCGGGGCAACGTCGCCGAGCATCGAATAGACGCCTTCCAGCACGACGAGCTTGCCGGCGTCGGCGGGGAGGCGCTTGAGGCGTTTTTCGAGCGCCGCGACATCGTTGTGGCGGAAGGCGACGATCTGGGCATTGCCCATCGCGCAGCCGTCGTAGATCGAGGCATGGCTATCGGTATCGATGACGACGTAATCGTCCTTGCCCGCCAGCACCGAGATGATCCCGAGATTGGCCTGGTAACCCGTCGAGAAGACCATCGCATGGTCCATCGCGTAGAAGTCCTTGAGCGCCTCTTCGCACGCCTTGTGCCCCTGATAGGTGCCATTGAGCACGCGGCTTCCGGTGGTGCCCGAGCCGAATTCGTCGAGCGCCTTCTTGCCCGCCGCGATGACGTCGGGGTCGAAGGTCATGCCCATGTAATTGTAGGTGCCCAGCAGGATCGTCCGATTGCCGTTGCAGATCGCCACGGTCGGCGATTCGACCTTTTCCATGACGAGGCTGAACGGGTCCTGCTGACCGGTCGCGAGCAAATCCTCGCGTTGCTTGATCAGCGGGTCGAACTTGGCGAACAGGTCGGGGCTGCCGCCTGCGCGGACCACGGGCTTGTCGGGCATCGGGGCTTCGGTCATGTCAAACTCGCTTTTCGTCGGGGTGGCCGAACGGACGGGGGCTCAATCCTTCAGTTTCTCGACCGCATCGACGAGCTGGCCGACGGTCTCGATCTCGGCCTGCATGTTCATCGTGATGACGACGTCGAACGCGTCCTCGATCTCGGCGACGAAGTCCATGATCGTCAGGCTGTCCCATTCGAGATCGCCGACGAAGCTCGTCGCCTCGGTGAGGTCGACGCCCTTGGCGTTGAACGGTTCGATCTGGGCCTTCACGGTGGCGAAGGTTTCGGCGCGGCTGGTCATGCGATGCGATCCTCTGATAGCGATTTGCCCGGTTCACTGCCCGAGCCGGGAGAGGCTTGGCAAGCGAATACGGCGATTTTGCGTCGGCGCTGCGGCATCACAGCCAGCCTTGCGCGCGATACCATTTGGCGGTGTCGCCAAGGCCGCGCTGGGTGTCGATGCGCGCCCGCCAGAGATCGGCGGGGGGCCGCCGATCGGCGCGCGCGACCCAGTCGGGATGGCAGAAATAGGCGGCACGATCGAGCGTCAGCTTGGCGCGGCCACGGCGCACCAGCCGGTCGCCGCGCGCGGCGAGGCGCAGCGCCCAGGCGGGCATGGCGAGCGTCGCGACGCTGCGCCCGACCGCCTTGCCGAGCGCGCGCGCGAAGCCGCGATGCGACCAGCCATTGGGACGGCCGTCATCGGGTTCGTAGATGCGACCGCAATAATCGCGCCCCGCCGTTGCCAGCGCGAGCAGCAGCTCGGCAAGATCGCCGACATGGATGACCGACAGCCGCCCCCCCGGCGGCAACAGCGCGAGGCCGCGCGCGGCGAGGCGGAACATCTCGAGCATCTCGGTATCGCGCGGACCGTAGATCGCGGGCGGGCGGACGATGATCCAGTCGAGTCCTCCCGCCATCACCGCGGTTTCGGCGCCGGCCTTCGACCAGCCGTAGTCGCTGATCCCCGGTTCGCGGGCCGACAGCGAAGAGACATGGACGAAGCGCGCGATCCCGGCCTCGCGCGCGGCGGCGGCGACCGCCTCGGTTCCGGCGATATTGGCGGCGGCAAAGCCCGCGCGGTCGCGCGCATTGACCGCGCCGGCGACGTGGATGACCGCGTCGGCGCCGTCGACCAGCTCGGCAAGCGCGTCGCGCCGGTCGAGCGCGCCCGCAATCCAGGTCAGGCCCGGCCGATCGGGCTGCGGTCGACGCGTCAGCGCGCGGACATGGTGGCCACGCGCCACCGCGAGATCGACGAGCGTCGATCCGACGAAGCCGGTCGCGCCGGTGATCGCGATGACGCGCGCGCTATCCCCAGTCGCGACGTGCGTCAAAGCGGCGACCAGTCGGCGACCTCGCCATCTTCGTCGCGCGCGGGGAGATGTTCGATCGAGCTGGTGTCGGGCAGATAGCCGAGCACCTGATCGAGGATCGGTTCGAGTCCGGCGCCGGTCGCGCCCGACAGCGGATAGGGGACCGGCGCGCCCGCCGCGGTCAATTCGTCGCTCATCGCCGCGACGAGTTCGTCGTCGAGCAGGTCGGTCTTGTTGAGCGCGAGGATCTGCGGCTTGTCCTCGAGCCCGGCGCCATAGGCCCTGAGCTCGTTCTGCACCGTCTTCCACGCCGCGGCGGGATCGTCGCCATTGGCGTCGACGAGGTGGATCAGCACGCGGCAGCGCTCGATATGGCCAAGGAAGCGGTCGCC
>Ga0100392_1000130_pt1 | contig 77280 bp, 61 predicted proteins | sample CryGeymeta201516_FD_81548 | JGI IMG/M metagenome (GOLD analysis project Ga0100392, IMG submission 81548) | Groundwater microbial communities from Crystal Geyser aquifers in Utah, USA - Crystal Geyser metaG 2015-16 | ecosystem: Environmental > Aquatic > Deep subsurface > Groundwater | place: USA... | reverse complement strand
CCCGGGTCATTGGCCGGTGGGTGGTTGCCAAAGTTCTACCTTGTTTCCTTCGGGATCGATGACCCAGGCAAACTTCCCATACTCGGACTCATCGATCTTCTCGAGGACGTTGCAGCCTTCGTCGCGCAAGACCCTGACCAGCGCGTGGAGATCCTCCACCCGGTAGTTGACCATGAACGACGCCGTGCTGGGCACAAACGGGTCGCCTTGCGCCGAACCAATCGACCACACGGTAGTACCGGCGACCGGCTTGCCCTCACCGTCGGTCCAGGTGAAAGCCGTGCCGCCCCAATCCTGGACATCGATTCCAAGGTGCCGCTTGTACCAAGCCTGTAGCGCCGGAGCGTCCTTGGCCTTGAAGAAAATGCCGCCGATGCCTGTGACTCGCTTCATTGAACCTCCGATGGCGGGTAGTGGCGCATTGTATTGCCAACTGACGCCTGCGTTCACTTGCCGGGCCGGCTGCAAGGGACGTGATGTCGCGGAAAACCGTCATGCCGGCGCGGTCAAGTGCAACGCGTTGTTAGCTGGGGCGGCAGCCTTGCGAAGTCCGTCCGACAATTGGCCGAGCCGCGAGAGCAACACAAAGAAGTCAGCAGTGGCAATCGATGCCTTCCAGTTCGGGCTCTCGCCTTTGCTCCTGCGATCGCAAAACGAAAAATCCTGCGATTGGTTGATCGAAAAGTTGGCGTGTGCAATCGCGTTCCGGAGCCGATGAAGCAGATAATAAATCGGATGAGTGCCAAACTTTTCGTCCTTGAGCGTGCTGGTGAACAGATCGGGACTGGCGCTCTCATCCAGAAGTTTGTATACCTCATGGTTCTCCGGCAAATGCCAGATTTCCTTCGGAACGACGATCAATCAATATAGAAGTCCCGCGACGTAGGCAGGGTTCTTGAATTGGTACTCGATTCCTGGCACGCCTAACTCGGCAAGCACCAGCTGAACACACGATTGGAAGCCGCCACTATCAACGGCGCGATCTACAATCCCGGTGTTGATGAAGGAGCGTATCGGTATCTCTGCGCGGAAATCATCCATCTGGTCAACGCCTCGACTCCAAGAGCGAACAAATCAAAGACACGGTGGCGTCGAGCGGGTACGTCATAGCGGTTTAGTTCAACACCAAGTCTGCGACGAACCGCCACGTATCGCCGCGGCCTATCCCGGGGCGGGAGCGCTCGCTTACGGTGAACTTCATCGACGAATCATGGCGTTACCCCCGATGCGTCAGCCTTTCGCCACAGCCTGTCACGGTAATGTTGATGCGCGTGAACGCGGGCGCTGCACCACTCGGTGCCGTTGCGCGGTGACACCGGCAGCACGCGGCGCGGAGTCTTCCCACAGCACCTCGGGACAGGCGTCGCGGATAGATCTGCCAACCAAACGCCATTGCGGCTAAGCTGCACCACTGCGCCGCCACCATGAGCCTTCCCATGCCCCAGCTATTCGCCCGCCGCCCCATCGCCGCCCCCGACAGTCAGGGCTTCAGCCGTCAGATCGGTGGGCTGGGACTGATTGCCCTCGGTGTCGGCGGCATCATCGGCACCGGCATCTTTGTCCTCACCGGCACCGCGGCCGCGCTGCACGCCGGGCCGGCAGTGGCATTGAGCTTCGTCATCGCCGCCTTGGCCTGCGCGCTGGCGGCGATGTGCTACGCCGAACTGGCGACGGTGATTCCGGTGTCGGGCAGTGCCTACAGCTACACCTACGCCACCCTCGGCGAGTTGCCGGCGTGGTTCGTGGCCTGGAACCTGATTCTGGAATACTTGCTCGGTGCCAGTCTGGTCGCGGTCGGCTGGTCGGGCTATCTGGTCAGCGCGCTCAACGATGTCGATGTAATGATTCCGGCGGCGCTGACGCAGGCGCCGCTGGCGCACACTCTTGCCGGCTGGCATGGCAGCGGCGCACTGCTCAACCTGCCGGCGATGGCGGTGATTGCGGTGATGGGCGCGCTCGCCTACACCGGCCTGCGCAACAGCGCCCGCGCCAATGCGGTGTTTTTGCTGATCAAACTAGGCGTGATCCTCGGCTTCATCGTGTTTGGCGTCTGGCATGTTGATGCCACCCGCTGGCTACCGTTCATCCCGGAAAACACCGGCATCGCCGGGCAGTTTGGCTGGACCGGGGTGATGCAGGGTGCGGCCATGGTGTTCTTCACCTACCTCGGCTTTGATGCACTGGCGACCATGGCGCAGGAAGTGAAGCAGCCGCAGCGCAACGTGCCGATCGGCATCTTTGGCGCGTTGGCGGTTTGCACCGTGCTCTACATTGCGGTGGCGATGGTGGTAACTGGGTTGGTCGATTACCGCGATCTGAATGTCGATGCGCCGGTGGCGCTGGCGCTGGACCGCACCGCCGCGCTGCTGTGGCTGGCACCGTGGCTGAAATGGGGCGCCATCGCCGGCATGACCTCGGTGCTGCTGGTGATCCTTACCGCGCTGCCACGCATCTTCCACGCGGTCGCCAGCGATGGCCTGTTGCCGGCACGGCTGGCGCGCCTGCATCCGCGCTTCGCCACGCCGGCGATCTTGGTCGTGATCTGCACCGGCACCGCGATGCTGATGGCCGGCCTGCTGCCGCTGCATGTGCTCGGTGAGCTGATTTCGCTCGGCACGCTGGCGGCGTTCAGCGTGGTCTGCGCCGCCGTGCCGGTGCTGCGCCGTACCCGCCCCGAACTCGAACGCGCATTCCGGGTGCCGTTCGCCGATGTCACCGCCAGCCTCGGCGTACTCGCCTGCCTGTACCTGATGTCGTCGGTGAGCGCCGCGGGTTGGTTGCGCTTCGGCGTGTGGACGCTCATCGGCATCGCACTGTATGCGCTGTACGGCTATCACCGCTCGCCGCTGCGGCGCGCTGGACTGCATTGAGCCGATGCGCTGCAGGTGCCCGGCGCGGCTGGCGACGCGTCTGCTGGCAGGCGCGCGGCGTGCGCCATCAGCGGAGCACACCATGACGTGCGCGGTCGAATGGTCTGAATGCCGGCCGTTAAGGATGGTCTGAATAAGTCCATCCTGGACTTTTCCGGCTCGCCATCCATGGCCTGCGGAAACTCTGATTTGATCAGAGTTTCCTTAACCGAAAGTGCGCCTGCACTCAACCACGCTGTGATGCCATTGCTGGTTTATCGGGCGATGCCTGAAAACGTCAGGCTCAGGGCAATGAACAGCCCAGCCCGGTGAGGCTGCTCAGGCGTTTTAGCGCGAACTCTCCGCTCCCGAAGCCCGCCAACGGCGAGTCAAATTCAGCGAGGCCATCGTCGCAACCCAGTTGCAGACGCAACACTCCCCAATCGAAGCGCTCCACTGCTGTGGCGTCGAAGCCGCGACCAAAACGCGCACCGCGCGTCGCGGTAAGGGATGGAAACACCACGGCATCGCCATCGCTTTGGCCGACGCCGATCATCCAGAACTGATTGCCGTCGGCATCATAGGTGTACCAAACCAGCAACGCTTCACCCGATGCCATCCACTGCAAGCTGAAACCCTGGCCGTCGAACGCCGGATCGAACCACGAACCGCTCTGCAACGCGCGCGCATCATCGACACTGCCTGTGGGTGGATCGCAATCGATACGCATGGTGCGGCTGAGCTTGGTCGATTCGATCACTTGCGCCTGGCCGAACGCGCTGTACGCGAATGCGCCGCTGCTGCAATCGTCGAAAACGAGGGTGACGCTGCCCGCAGGCGTGCGCACCACGTCGTGGGGGTTGAAGCCGGGGCCAAACTTACCGCCGGAGGTGACCTGCATCTGCGGAAACTCCACACGGTTACCGTGCACCTCGCCGATGCCGATCAGCCAGCGCTGACGCTGCAACTCATCATAGGTGAACCAGTACAGCAGGGCACTGCCATCTGCGAGCATCTCCAGCGTCCAGCCCTCGCCATCGCGCGCAGGGTCGAACCAGGCCGCACTGTGTCCCGCACCGGGAATCGGCAGCTCGGTCAGGCGAAACTCGCGCATACCACCAAGCGCGTTGAACGAAAAGATGCGTTCACCAAACACGCGGACATTGGTGACAAAAAACGGCGTCGTTTGCCGATCGAGCCGCACGGGAGTGCGTGGATTGCGAAGATCAACGAGGTCGAGCCCGAGGTCATGGCCGAACAGCGCGTAGGAACCGCTCAGTCGAACCGAGCTGGCAATATTGAAGTCCGGCGATGAGGCGTAATCGGACAACAACTGCGGCTGCGTGGGATTGCTGACATCAATGATGAGCAGGCGGCCATCAGAGCCACACGCAAGCATCGCCAGGGCGCGCTCGGCATCCACGTCGATGCCACGGGCGTCGTCGCAGATGCCGGTCAGCTTCGCGAGCACGAATGGCTGCCCAGGATTGCTGACATCGAATATCCACAGACCACCTTCACCACCGGAACTGCCTTCGGCGCTGTACAGCAGATCTCCGCGAATCGCCAGGTCGAACGTTTGCGACGTTGCAACGCGGTTGATCAATTGTGGGTTGCCCGGATCAGCGATATCGAAGACAGCCAGTTCGCCACCATTGGTGACCTTGCCGGCGAAGGCATAATCGCCCTTCAGCGCCAGCGTGGCGAGAAAGGGGAATTGCACACGCCCACGCGCCAGCGGACGTGAGGGATCGGAGACATCGGCGAGGCTGATGCCTTCCGACCAGTTGATCATTACCGCCACCTCATCACGCAGTTCGATACGCTCGAAGGATTGGCCGATGCCAATCGGATTGCTGCTGTCCGGCAGTCGCGCAGTCTCGGCGTAGGTGGTTGGCGCATGCACGCCAAGCCCTCGGCTTTGGTGCAGCATCAACGGTGTCTCTGCGAAGAACCCGATATCACTGGGGTTGGTGCCGGCCAGCAGGGCGGTAGTGCTGGCAACAACGGGAGCAAGTGGGATGCCAAGGTCGAGCGCCACGATCTGATCGGCCCGATCGATGAGCAACGCCCCGAAGCCAGTGACAAGGGCCGCCTGCAAGCCTGCGAGTGGAATGGCGCCAGTCGTTGCCGGAACCGGGTGGTCCGGATCGGTGGCGTCCCAGAACGACATGCTCGATCCATCGATGACATGCACCACCGAGCCAATCAGCACACCGTCAAACGCATCAGGCGCAGGAGCAAACCGGCCGCGCTCGACGATTTTCAGCGGATCGGAGATATCGATCAGGGTATACGACTCGGCGATCAGCAGCCCCAGATTGCCGTCGCCCACAAGCCGAAACTGGCCCGGATCGGTCGAGCGGGCATCGCCAACGCTCGGCCGTTCAGGTTGCGTCAGATCAAAGCTGACGAGCGAAAATTGCGGCAAAAAGCCAAAGCCGCTACCGATCAAATGCGTGCCGTTGGAGTGAAGCATGGCAATGCCGGGAAACGAATCCGCAGCAACGGCACGATCAAGCGAGGATGGCGCGCCATCGTCGGTAATGTGCGCCACCCGCAAACCGGCCTCGGCGTCGAGCGCGTAAAGGTAGTCGCCAACGATCGCGATCGACTGCAAGATCGCGCCAAATCGGGTGTCGGAAATTTCCAGTTCCCCGGCCTTGGCTGGACGGGTGGGTTCGGCAATATCGTAGATCCATACGCCCGACGTCGTTTGCACGGTATTCCAGGCAACAAAGAGGCGGTGATCCCGTCGCGCAATGCCGACGATCCGTCCCGGCGTGGGCTGTCGCACGGTGCGATAGCTCAGCTTCGGCTCGGCAGGATCGCTGTAATCGTGAACCTGCAACTGAGCGCCGCTGGCGATGTAAACCAGATTGCCGAGGGCAACCGGCTCGACGACTGCGCCACCGGCATCGATCACCGGCTGCAGTCGCGGTTCCGCACGCAGTTGCACGGAGACCAACAAAACGATCAGTGCGCCAAGCGCGAAGCGGAACAACGGCGGCATGTGCGATTCCTGTCGATGAATGGGCTGTGGACATACGATGGCGATCGGACAGCAGTCAGCAATACCAAGGTATGGTCTGATCAAGGCTATCGTAAACGTTTCCGACGCACCGTCCCTAGCTTGCCGAGGCTCTGAGTTATTCAAAGTTCGCCAAGCGAATGCCTGCCTTTGCGTGCAAAGGCAGCGCATAGTATCGTCTGATTCTGGCGCTGATCGATGCGATCGCCGACATCGTAAAACAGAACAACGCAACACCGCTAATCGGCAAGGCAACCCATTGACACGCCAACAGCGGCGGCGCCCCATAATCGCGCAAGCACCCGCGCCGACAAGGAACCCCCATGACCATTCTTTCCTACGCCGCTCAATCCGCGACGTCGCCGCTCGCCCCGTTGCAGATTCCCCGCCGTGCGCCTAACGCCGATGACGTGGTGATCGACATTCTTTATTGCGGCGTCTGCCACTCCGACCTGCATACCGCACGCAACGACTGGAAAAACACCATCTATCCGGTGGTGCCGGGCCACGAGATCATCGGCAGGGTGCGCAGCGTCGGTGCATCGGTAACCCGTTTCAAAGCCGGCGATCACGTGGGCGTCGGTTGCATGGTCGATTCGTGCCAGCACTGCGCCGCCTGCAACGACGGGCTGGAGCAGTACTGCGCCCAGTTCCCGACCGTCACCTACAACGACCCGCACGGCGGCGAGCCCACTTATGGCGGCTACTCCGAGCACATCGTGGTCACCGAAAAGTTTGTGCTCAAGCTGCCGGCCGGCCTCGACCTGGCCGCCGCCGCACCGTTGCTGTGCGCCGGCATCACCACCTGGTCGCCGCTGCGCCACTGGCAGGTCGGCAAGGGCAGCCGAGTCGCCGTGGTTGGCCTCGGCGGACTCGGCCACATGGCGCTGCAACTGGCCAAAGCGCTGGGCGCCGAAGTCACCCTGATCAGCCGCTCGCCGGGCAAGGAAGCCGACGCGCGCCGCCTGGGTGCCGACCGCATCGTGCTGTCCACCGCTGCCGACCAGATGGCTGCCGTCGCCGGCCAATTCGACCTGATCATCGACACCGTGCCCTACGCCCACGACCTCAACCCCTACCTGCCGACGCTGGCGGTGGGCGCAACGCTGGTGCTGGTCGGCTACCTCGGCGAACTCGACCCCGCGCTGAACACCACCGCGATGGTGCTGCAACGCAAATCCGTCGCCGGCTCGCTGATCGGCGGTATCGCCGAAACCCAGGAGCTGCTTGACTTCTGTGGCCAGCACGGCATCACCTCCGACGTCGAAGTGATCCGCATCCAGGACATCAACGCCGCCTACGAGCGCATGCTCAAGAGCGACGTGAAGTACCGCTTCGTGATCGACATGGCGTCGTTGCGGGCGACGGGTTGAGCCAGGGCCGCTTGCCATTCCGGGCACGGTGACCACTCAGAGCAGCCCCCGGACAGGCCACAACTGGCGTCATTGCGAGTGCAGCGAAGCAATCCAGCGTCTTGATTTTTTTCTTGCATTTCTGGATTGCCACGTCGCTGCGCTCCTCGCAATGGCAGCTTGCTCAGAGCATCCTTGAACATGCTGGCTTCCGGCTTTCACCGCGTGCAAGCGCCGCTACTTGGTTTTGCAATTGCAACACCGGTGCAGGCTCCGCACGCGTGGCGGCGTGCGGCTCCGCCGGCCGCAGGAACCCAGGCGGCACATTCCATTGCTGCCCATTCTCGGTGATCACCGTCACCGTCTTGCGGTTGTACTTGGCCATCACCCCGGCAAGTTCCGGATAGCCTTTGGGCTGAAACACCACCCGCTGCCCAATCCGGAAATCCAGCATCTGCGCATGCGCACGCATCTCGCGCATGAACTTCAGGCGCGCCACCACGCGGTGGTTGAGGTCAACCGATTCCGCCTCACTGAGCTGATCGATGTCGATGTGCATGCCGCAATGTCTCGCTGGTCAAAGCGTCAGTATGCCGCAACCCGCACCTGATCCCGGCGCACGATTCACCAGCACCGGAGTCGAAACCAACTCCATCGCCACAGCCATCTTGCCCCCGCAACGGCAAGGACTCTGCCAAAGCCGCGCTGCCGGTGTTGCAACCGGTTGCGCTGCTGGCGGCAATAGCAGGCACGCGTTGATGGACAACACTGGGTAACCCAAGCCGCTTTCGGCTTGGCGTGCATCCAGTATCATTGCCGGATGTCGATTTTCCACTCCCTGACCCAAGCGTCCGCCGCCGCCCACCAAGCGAGTGGTTGCTGAGCCATGCCGCAGTTCCGTTACAGCGCGTTGAGCCCGGCCGGTGAGTCGATCACCGGGATGATGGATGCTGCCAGTGCCGAGGAGGTGATTGCGCGCTTGCAGGAGGCCGGTAATCTGCCGATCGAGGCGCGGCGCAGCGATGCCGCTGGCGGCGAGGGGCTGGCTGGGTTGTTCCGGCGCAATGCGCTCGATCACGGCCAGGTGCTGCGCTTCACCCAGCAGTTGTCCACCCTGCTCGGCGCCGGCCAGCCGCTCGATCGGGCGCTGGGCATTTTGATCGATTTGCCTGATAACCCGGCCGCGCGCGCGTTGCTGGCGCGGGTGCGCGATGTGGTGCGTGGTGGTGCGCCGCTATCGACCGCGCTCGACCAGCAACACGGGGTGTTTTCGCGGTTGTACATCAACATGGTGCGCGCTGGCGAGGCTGGCGGTTCGTTGCAAGCCAGCCTGGCGCGCCTTGCCGAATATCTGGAACGCAGTCAGGCGCTGCGCGCGCGGCTGATCAATGCGCTGATTTATCCGCTGATTTTGGTGGTGATGGTTGGGCTGGCCATCCTGTTTTTGCTCGGTTACGTGGTGCCACAGTTTCAGGCGATCTACGAGGGCATGGACGCGCAGTTGCCGCTGCTCACGCGCACCGTGCTGTGGCTGGGCGATGCGGTGCGCAGCGGCTGGTGGCTGATCATCGGCGGCTTCGTGGCATTGGCGTGGTGGCTGGAACGGCGCTTTCGCAACCCGGCCACCCGCCGTGCACTCGATGCCTGGCTGATGACCGCGCCGCTGGTGGGCACCCTGATTGCGCGCGCGGAAACCGCGCGTCTGGCACGCACGCTGGGCACGCTGGTACAAAACGGCGTGCCGCTGCTGCAGGCGCTGTCGATCGCGCGCAATGTGCTGTCCAACCGGGTGCTGGCGGAGGCGGTGGAAGCGGCCAGCGAGGCGGTAAAGGGTGGCGGCGGGCTGGCGCACGCGTTGGCGCGCAGCGAGGGTTTCCCGCGGCTGGCGATACAGATGATTCAGGTAGGCGAGGAATCCGGCGCCCTCGACACCATGCTGCTGAAAGTGGCCGATGCCTTCGATTCAGAGACCAGCCATGCCATCGACCGCATGCTGACCGCGCTGGTGCCAATCCTGACCTTGGTGATGAGCGTGATCGTCGGCATCGTCATCATGGCCATTCTCACCCCGCTGTACGACCTGACCACCACGATAGGCTGAACCCATGGGGAACCTCTTGAAACCTGCTGCGCAGCCCGACCGAGCGAGCGGCGCAGCAGCGAAGCGAAGGCGTAGCCTGCGCAGCAGGTGTTGTCGCGCAGCGACCGAATGCTGCGTTGCGCGGTGCTCGGAATCCTCATGTGCCAGCATGTACACTGCGGTTCCTGCGCTCCGTGCGCCTTGCACTCGGGCCGCTCACGACGGTTTCAAGAGGTTCCCAATGTCCGCAATCCGCAACACCCTACCCACCCTGCCCCGCCACAGCGGCGGCATGAGCCTGATCGAAGTGATCATCGTGATCGTGTTGATCGGCGCCGTGCTCACCTTCGTCACCAACCGCGTGCTCGGCGGTGCCGACCGCGCAAAATCGAACCTCGCCACCTCGCAGGTGCAGTCGCTGGCCGGCAAGATCGAGCAATACGATCTCGACAACAGCAGCCTGCCGCCCGATCTGCAGGCGCTGATCACGCAGCCTTCGGATGCGCCGAACTGGCTCGGGCCGTATGCCAAGGCCGATGAAATCAAAGACCCGTGGGGCCGCCCGTTCATCTACCGCACGCCCGGTGAGAATGGCCCCTACGACCTGATCAGTTACGGCAAGGATGGCCAGCCCGGTGGCGACAGCGTCAACCGGGACATCGTGCTGCAGTAAGCCCGGCACCGGGCAACCATCCATCCCATGTCGCCGTGCGCATTGCGTCGTGTCAGCCGTGGCGTCAGCCTGATCGAGTTGTTGCTGGTGATCGGTCTGCTGGCGCTGGCGCTGACTCTGTTTTCCGGCATGCTTGGCGGCGGCCTCGACGGCATGCGCCTGCGCAATGCCAGCAAGGAACTGGCGGCACAATTGCGCTACACCCGCGCCGCCGCCATCCACACCGGCGAAGCGCAGGTGCTGGCGCTCGATGTCGATGCCGCGCATTGGCGCAGCGGTCGGCGGCAGGGTGATTTGCCCGGCAAGCCAACGCTGGATGTGCTCACCGCCGCACAGGAACAGGTGCAGGCCGGCGAGGCGCGGTTTCGGTTCTTTCCCGATGGCTCGTCCACCGGCGGCAGCATCACCCTGAGCAAGGGCAAGGCAAGCTGGCGCATCGATGTGCTGTGGCTCACCGGCGCGATCCGGATCAGCCCGGTGGAGGCTTCATGAGCACGAGCCGGGCGCGCGGATTCACCCTGATCGAAGTGCTGGCGGCATTTGCGGTACTGGCGCTCGGCATCACCGTGGTCGCCGCCATGCTCAATGGCGGCCGGCGCCAAGTGCGTTACGCCGCCGATGCCAGCTATGCCGCGCAACTGGCGCAGAGCGTGCTCGATGCGCAGGGCATCAACGGCCGGCTGCGCGAGGGTATCGAGGATGGCGAGAGCGATGATGGCCGGGTGCGCTGGCGACTGGATATTCGCGAAATCACCGACCCACTGGCCGATCCGGACAGCCTCGATGCGCTGCAAGCCGCTGCCGCCGCGGTCGTTGACCCCGAGGCCGGTGCCGACGCCGGCGACGCTGCCGCGCCATTGCGCTCCGGGCCAACACTTGTCGCCGACGAACTGACCGAGCGCAGCGAAGGCGTAGGCCGCACGGCGGCCGCTGCTGCGAAGCAGCCGACCGATGGCAACGGTGAACTGCCGTGGCAACTGATGGCGTTGCAGTTGGATCTGGAATGGGGCCGCGGCGGCCCGCGCGAACGCGCCGCGTTTGCCACGCTGCGCTTGCAGATGCGCGGCAGCACCGACGGCGATGATGATCGCAGCGACGCCCCGCGCCGCGCTGTCGCTCCCAGTCGCAACAACGCCGGAAGCGCCGGCGAGGCACAGAAATGATGACGCTCCATTGGCGATGCGCGGCGACTGCATCCGGCGGTCTGCGGCGGCGCACGCTCGGTTTCACCCTGATCGAAGTGCTGCTTGCCACCGCCCTGCTGGCATTCGGGCTGGGGCTGGCGATTGCCGCCCTGCGCAGCACCACGCATTCGGTGCGGCTGAGCGAGGAAGAAGCCACCCGCACCGAGGCTGTGCGCGTGGTGCAGCAGTTTTTACGGCGGCAATTGGCGGCTGCGCGTGCGACCGTGTTTTCGATGAATCCGGACACCTTCGAAATCACCGTGTTCGAAGGCGAGCCCGAGCGCATGCTCTTTGTCGCACCGATGCCGGGTTATCTGTCGCGCGGCGGCAGCTATGCGCAAACCCTGGCGCTGGCGCGCGCCGGCAGCGAGGAGGCATTGCAGTTCTCCGCACAGATGGTGGTGGCTGGCACGTTGATCGAGGAAGCGCAGCCACGGCCGCCGACCGTCCTGCTGGATGGTATTGAATCGCTGGAGTTCGCCTACCGCGGCATCGATGAAACCGGCGTGCTCGGCTCGTGGGAGCCGCAGTGGAACTTCAAGGATCGGCTGCCGTTGCAAGTGCGCATCCGGGTCCGTTTTGGCGATGAAAAAACCATTTGGCCCCCGTTCGTTGCCGCCCTGCCGCTGGCGCAAGCACAGTCGGCACCAGCGCCGCTGCAACTTGAAAATCCCAACGCCGACAATGGTGAGCCGGTCGATGCCGAGGAAGAACGATGAGCGCACATCGTGGTGTCGCGCTGGTGTTGGTGTTGTGGCTGCTGGTGCTGCTGATCGCGCTGGCCGGCACCTTTGTCGTCATCTCGCGCACGGAATATCAGCAGGGCGTTTACGCACGTGGCTCGGTGCAGGCGCGCTATGCCGCGCAGGCGGCGATCGAACTGGCCGCGGCACGCATGCTCGATCCCGACCTGGCGGCGCGCCTGGTGCCCGACGGCCGGGTGTATCGCTTTGCCCTGGGCAGCGCCCAGATCGAACTCAGCGCAAGCGATGAAACCAGCCGCTTCGACCTCAACGCCAGCGACGCTGTCGCACTCAGCCTGCTGTTTCAGGCGCTGGGCGAACCCGAAGACCGCGCTCTGGCACTGGCCGACGCCATCGTCGATTGGCGCGACCCGGACGACCTGCTGCAAATCAACGGCGCCGAGGACCCGCAATACGCCGACGCCGGCCTGCCCTATGGCGCCCGCGACAGCCCGTTTGAAACGGTGGAAGAGCTGCAACAGGTGCTGGGCATGGATTATGAAACCTTCCTCAAGGTGCAACCCTACGTGACCGTCTATTCCGCCAGCGCACCGCGGCCCGACCTGGCCGGCGCGCCGGTGTTGCAGGCCCTGGGCGTGCTGACCGGTGAAATCCCGCAATTTCTGGCCGATCGCGCCGCCTGGATGCCCGGCCGCGGCGAACCGCCACTGCTGCCAGGCGGTGCATTCATCACCGCATCGGGTAGTGGCATGTATAGTATTTCGGCACTGGCGAGCGCTGCCGATGGCAGCCGGGCGCGCTTGACCCAAACCGTACGTGTCGGCTCCGCCGGGCAAGGCGGGCAAGCGTATGTGCTGTTATCCAGACGCGAGGGGATGATCAACTGATGGCTGTTTTGGACGTTCTGGCCGCGGGTTGGGGCAAACCGGCTGCGCGGGTACGCGCGCGCTGGCTCGCCAGCCCGCTGCCCACCTGGTTCGACGCCTGGCTTGCCGCGCTGTTGCTGTGGCTGCCCGAGCGCTGGCGCGCGTTGCTGCGCAGCGCCGACAGCCGGCTATGGTTGCTGCCGGGCGCCGATGGCCACTGGGCGCTGCGCGCCGGCAACGCGCACGACGGTTATCAGGAAAGCACAGTAGCGGCCGGCAGCACCCTGTCGTTGAGCCAATGGCCGCGCGACCGCGCCCGCTGGCTGTTGCTGCCGGCCACGGCGGTGCTGCGGCGTGAACTGCGCCTGCCGCTGGCCGCCGCCGATCGCCTGCGCGATGTGCTGCGCCATCAGATCGACCGCGAAACCCCGTTCACCGCCGAGCAGGTGGCGTTCGATGCCCGCATGCTGGGCCGCGATGAATCCGGCAAGCAGCTTCGCGTTGCACTGGTGGTGCTGCCGCTGGCCACCCTGAACCGCCATGTTGCCAGCGCTACGGCGGTTGGCGGCGGTCTGCGCGGGGTCGATGTTGCTGACCGCGATGGCCACCCGTTGGGGCTGAACCTGCTGCCCAGCAGCCAGCGCGAGCATCGCCGTGACCCCACCGTGCAACTCAATGTGGTGTTGCTCGGCATCAGCGTGCTCGCCCTGTTTTACGCCGGCTGGCAAAGTCTGGACAATCGCCGCAGTGCGGTGGCGGCACTGACCGCCGAGGTGGAAACCCAACGCGCGGCAGCGCGGCAATCGGCAGCACTGCACAAGCGTCTGGACGATGCCGTTGAAGGTGCCAACTTCCTCGCTCAGGCGCGCAGTGAGCGGCCGCGCGTGATCGACCTGCTCAACGATCTCAGTGAACGGCTGCCCGATGGCACCTGGCTGGAGCGCCTGAACATCGCCGATCGCCGGGTGATCGTGGTTGGCTACAGCAATCAGGCTTCGGCGCTGGTGGCGCGCTTGCAGCAATCGCCGCACCTGGGCGCGCCGGCGCTGGCCGGCAGCCTGCAACCCGACCCGCGCTCGGGCCGCGATCGCTTCACCATCACCGCCGAGACCGTCACCGCCAGCAGCGGTGCAACCCCATGAGCGCCAGTCGCATCGATCGCTGGCGCGCGTTGGGCATTTTGCTGCTGGCCCTGCTGGCGCTGTATGGCGTGCTGCTGCACTGGTCGTGGACGGTGCCGCAACTGCAATTGCGGCAGCAACTGATCGAATTGCGCGATCAGGAGCTGCGCCTGCGCATGCATGCATCGCAAGCGCCGCTGATCGCGCAGCGACTGGCCGAGGTCGAGGCATTCGAAGCCAACAACCCCGGCTTTCTGCCCGAGACCTCGAGCGAGCTGGCCACGGCCGGCTTGGTGCAGCGCCTGGAGCGCGTGGTGGAACAAGCCAGCCCGTCCGCCGACAGTTGCCAGTTGACCGGGCGCACTCCCACCACCGCGCGCAGCAAAGAGCGTTTTACCCGCGTGGTGATCCAGGTGCGGCTGCGCTGCGGCATGGCCGAGCTGGCGGCGGTGCTCAACGCGCTGGAGTCGGGCAGCCCGGAGCTGTTCATCGACCGCCTCGCCATCCTCAGTCGGCGCAAGCTCGCCACCAGCGCTGCACCCGACCTCGCGCTCGATGTCAGCTTCGATCTGTACGGTTATCTGCGCCTCGTCAACGAGGCCAAATCATGATCGAACACCTGCGCGCGCTGCGCCCCTCCTCACTGTTGCTGCTGGCGCTGTGCCTGTGGTCGCTGGAAATGGCGATCATCGCCCTCGCCGGGCTGGGCGGTGGCTACCGGTTGCACCCGGACGATTCGGCACTGGTGCCGCCACTGCCGGCGCTGCACTTCCCGCCAGCAAAAAATGCGGCGACACCGACCGCCACGGCATTGGCCGCCGCCGAGCGGCCGTTATTTTCGGTCGACCGCCGACCACAGGCGGTACGGGTGAGTGCCGAAGCCGGGCAGAGCGAACTCAAGCTGACCCTGACCGGGGTGATCGCCACGCCGGCCACCAGCATCGCCACGTTCAACGACGATGGCGCCAACAAGCCGCTGCGCGCGCGCGTCGGCCAGGTATTGGAAGGCCACCCCGAGTGGCGCTTGCTCTCGGTCAGCCCGCGCAGCGCGCTGCTGGAAGGCCCTGACGGCCAGCTCACTTTGGAACTGCGCGCGTTCGATGGCAGTGGTGGCCAGGCGCCGACGCCGGTTTCGACAACGCCTGTCGCCAGTAGCGCCAATGCCGCCAACCCGGCCGCCGTTGCAACCACTGCGGCACCCAGCGCGGATGCCGCGGTCGCCCAGGCTGAAGCCATCCGTGCCCGCATTCAGGCGCGTCGCGCGCAATTGCGCGAGGCGGCACGCTCGCAAACCGAAAAAACACAATAAGGTAACGCTGTGATGGGCTCCTCGATGAAACATGCATCCTCTCGTTTGCCGGCCATGCTGCTCGCCATGCTGAGTACCGTGCTGGCCGGCTGTGCCAGCGATGGAACCCGTCCGGTGATACAGCATCGCGACGACCTCAACTACCGCACGAGCGCACAAGCGGCGGCTGCGGAAACGGCTGCGGCCAAGCCGACCGACAGCGAGGCGCGCACGCCCGGCACGGTGTTCATGCCCGGCAGCGGCGAGTTGATCAACGAACGGCTCGCGGCAGAGCCGCGCCCGGCGATCCCGCCGGTGGGCGAGGCCACCTTCAACTTCGAGGGCGAGTCGGTGCTGGCGGTGGTCAAGGCGATCCTCGGCGACCTGTTGCAGCAAAATTACGTGATCGCGCCCGAAGTACAGGGCACGGTAACGCTATCGACACCGCGGCCGGTGAATGCCGATCAGGCGCTGTCGCTGCTGGAAATGGCGCTGTCCTGGAACAACGCCAGCATGGTGTGGAGCAACGGCCGCTACAACATCGTGCCGGTGAGCAAGGCGGTGGCCGGCAACCTGGCGCCACGGGTCGGCAGCGGCGCCGGCTCGCGCGGTTTTGAAGTTCGCGCGGTTCCGCTGAAGTTCATCGCCGCACTGGAAATGGAAAAGCTGCTCAAGCCGTTCGCGCGCGAGGGCAGCGTGCTCAACGTCGATCCCGGCCGCAACCTGATCGTGGTTTCCGGCACCTCATCGGAGCTCGACAACTACCTGCGCACGATCCAGATTTTCGATGTCGACTGGCTGGCCGGCATGTCGGTCGGCATCTTTCCGCTGCGCGCGCAGGAAGCCGGCAAGGTGGTTGATCAGCTCAATCAGGTATTCGGTGAAAAAGGCGGCACCCCACTCACCGGCATGCTGCGCTTCATGCCGCTGGAAGGCATCAACGCGGTGATGGTGATCACCCACCAGCCCAAGTACCTCGCCGATGCCGAGCAATGGATCCAGCGTATCGACCTCGGCGGCGAAGGCAGCAGCCTGTTCGTGTACGAAGTGCAGTACGCCAAGGCTACCGACCTCGCCGATCAGCTCAACCAGGTGTTTGGCGCGGGCGGCGCGGCGCGCAATGGCCGCGGTGCTGCCGATCCGTTCAACATTTCGCCGGGGCTGGATTCGGTGCGCGTACGCACGCTCGAAAATGGCGCGCCGTCATCGCCAGCGGCGCCCCCCGCGTCCGGCAGCGGCAATGCGATCAGCCTCGGCAACACCGAAAACGTGTTCATCAGCGCGGTCGAAGAAAGCAACGCGCTGTTGGTGCGCGCCTCGGCCGGGCAATGGGACTCGATCCGACGCGCGATCGAACGGCTCGACCAGATGCCGTTGCAGGTACATGTGGAAGCGCAGGTGGTCGAGGTTACACTCAACGAGACGCTCAATTATGGGGTGAGCTGGTTCTTTGGCAACGAAATCGGTGCCACAAACCTTGCGCTGAGCCAAACACTCGATGGCGTGCGAAACGTTGGCAGCCGAATTACTCCGACCGGTGCCGCGTTCACATTTGTTGGTCCGAGTGCGGAAGCCGCCATCTCCGCACTGGATTCGGTAAGTGATTTACGTGTGCTCTCAGCGCCATCAGTATTGGTGCGCAACAATGTCGAAGCAACCTTCAGTTCCGGCTTGCAGTTGCCGGTGCAGAGCACCATCATCAACCCCGTGCTGGGCGATGGCACGGGAGGCAACAGCAATTCCAACTTCAGCCAGGTGCAGTTCCGGCAAACCGGTATTACCTTGACGGTTACCCCACGCGCGAACAGCGACGGCACGGTATTCATGAAGATCACGCAGGAAGTGAGTTCGCCAGTTGCACCATCAGCCGACAACCCGCTTGTAGGCGGAAACCAAAGCGTGAACACCAACAATCTGACTACAGAGGTCGCAGTTCGCAGTGGCGAGACAGTGATTTTGGCCGGGCTGATCAAAACCGAAGGCAGCAAGGCTACTGGAGGCTTTCCTGGCTTGAGCAGGATACCGTTCATCGGTGCATTGTTCGGCAGTCGAAATACCACCAATAACCGTTCCGAGTTGGTCATCCTGATTACTCCCACACTGGTGAACGACCCCTCCAGCGCACGCAAGCTCACCGAAGAATATGGCCGTCGCTTCCGTGGGCTCGACCCACTGCCGGCAGAAACGCAAGCCAACGGCGAAGGCCAGGGCGAGTGATCACTGAGCGGCATCGGCAATGAACTCACCGGCCGCACCGGCGGCAGGCCATGCCCGTCGTCATGCAGTTTTCCTCGCGCTGCTGCGCCGCGACCTGAGCGAACGCCATCAGGGCAGCCTGCTCGGGATCGGCTGGAATCTGTTGCAGCCTTTGCTGCAACTGGCGGTACTGAGCCTGGTGTTCACGCATTTGTTGCCGGCACGCAGCGCCACCGGCGATGTGCCGTACGCCGCATTTTTGGCACTCGGGCTGTGGCCGTGGCAGGTGTTCGCCAATGCGCTGACCCGCGGCACCACCGCGCTCACCGACAACGCGGCGCTGATCGGCAAGGTGGCGTTGCCGCATACGCTGTACGTGCTGGCGCGGGTGCTGGGCTCGGTGCTGCCTGATCTGGCCGGCATGGTACTGGTGCTGATCGCGATTGCCGCGTTTGGTGTGCCCTTGCATCTGCCCGGCCTGCCGCTCGCCGCGCTGGCCGTGCTGATCGTGCTCGCTTACGGCTTGGCGGCGGCCTGGGTCGCCGCGGTGTTGCAGGTGTTCCTGCGTGATGTCGGGTTTGCGGTGGGGCAGTTGCTCACCCTCGGCTTTTTCCTCAGCCCGGTGCTGTACGACCGCACACAACTGCCCGAACCGTTCGCCAGCATGCTCGGCTTCAACCCACTGGCGCCGCCGATCGAAGCGATTCGCGCCAGTCTGCTCGGGCTGCCGGTGCCGGCAACCGCTCTTGGCGCATCGGCGGCATTGGCCGTGCTGGCGCTGCTGTTTGCACGCCGCCTGTTCGCCCGTGCGCAGCCGCACGTCGAGGATTTTCTGTGATGGTTTGCAGGCCAACGCGGGTGCAGCAAAGCGCACCTCTCGCCAACAGCGCCAAGGAGTTCACAGGTCTCTTGGTGAATGCAATTGTTGGTGCTTGCAGGTGATAACGTACCTCGCAAGTGCAGCGCTGAGTTCAATTGCTCTCAGCTTGATATTTTTCTTGGCGCACTTGGCGTCTTGGCGATCATTGTGAGCACGCACCCAGCCACGAACGCTACGGAGCATCGTCGTCAATGACCACCGATGGCCCGCTGCCGGACGCGCGCGCACCGCTGCTGGCGGTCAGCGGCCTGGGCAAGCGCTACCCGGTGATCGGCCAGCGCGGTGATCGCGCGCACGCGCTATGGGATGTGCTGCGCGGGCGCGCGCCACGACGCACGGTGCAGGTGCTGCACGACGTGTCATTCACGCTGCGGCCCGGCGAATCGCTGGGCATCATTGGCGAAAACGGCGCCGGCAAGTCGACCCTGCTCAAGCTGCTTACCGGCGTGCTCACGCCGAGCACCGGTCAGGTTCAGCGCCGCGGCCGCATCGGTGCTCTGCTCGAACTCGGTGCCGGCTTTCACCCCGAATACAGCGGCCGCGACAACGTGCGCATGGCCGCCGCACTGCATGGCCTGAGCGCGCGCGAGCTGGCCGAGCGCATGGCGCAGATCGAGGCGTTCGCCGACATCGGCGATTATCTCGACGAGCCGGTCAAGCATTACAGCTCTGGCATGGTGGTGCGGCTGGGGTTTGCACTGGTCAGTCGCCTGCGCCCGGACTTGCTGATCACCGACGAGGTGCTGGCGGTCGGCGACGAGAGTTTTCAGAAAAAATGTATTCACTGGCTCGATGATTACCTCGGCAGCGGCGGCAGCTTGCTGCTGGTTTCGCACAGCATGTACCACGTGCAAAAGCTCTGTCAGCGCGCGTTGTGGTTGCAGCATGGTCGCGTGCAGGCGCTGGGCGAGGTGCATGATGTCAGCCAGCGTTATCTGGCCTGGCATGAACGCCGGCAACGGCCAGAGCGGACTGCCGACAGCATCGCGCTGTCCGACTACGGCATCGATGCGGTGGCACTCAATGGCGAACCCAACGATGTTCCGGTAACCGTGGCGATGGGCGACACCCTCGACGTGGAGGTGCGGCTACGCAGCAACGACGCGCGCGCGCCGGTGGTGCTGATCGGGCTGGTACGCGCCGACGGCACGCCGGTGTACGGCGTGTCCTCGGAAATGGATGGCGCCAGCCCGGTGGCACTGGGCGATGGCCGCTTTGCCTACCGCCTGCAATTCCCGGCGCTGAGCCTACTGCCGGGCAGTTATCAGGTGCGCGTGCATCCGCTCGACCCCGAAGGCCTGCGCCTGTTCGACACCATCGAGCGGCAATTGATCGTGCCCGGCAGCGCCCGCGAGTTTGGCTTGGTGCGGCTGGCACACACTTGGACAGCACATGACTGAGCCACTGCCCACGGTCATCGTGCCGGTATTCAACGCCCACTTGGCGCTGGATGCTTGCCTCGGCAGCCTTGAACGCACTCTGCCCGCACGCAGTGCAGTCTACGTTGCCGATGATGCCTCCAGCGACCCGCGCGTTGCCGACGTGCTCGCTGCCTGGCAGCAGCGCAGCGCATTGACGGTGACGGTGACCCGCCGTCAGCGCAACCTCGGCTTCCCCGGCAACGTCAATGCCGCGCTCGCCGCCACCGCGCCAGCCGACGTGGTGATTGTCAACTCCGACGCCATCGCCAGCAGCGGCTGGTTGCAGCGCATTGCCGCCTGCGCCGCCAGTGACCGACGCATTGCCAGCATCACGCCGTGGTCGAACAATGCCGAGATCGCCAGCTTTCCGCGCTTTTGCGAAAATAACCCAGTGCCGGACGACGCCGATGCGCTGGCGCAGGCCGCGGCCACTGCCGGCAGCCCGGAATACCCCGATCTACCCACCACCATGGGCTTTTGCATGTACCTGCGGCGCGCCGCATTGAATACCTGCGGCGATTTCGATGCCGCCACCTTCGGCCGCGGTTACGGCGAGGAGAACGACCTGTCGCGCCGGTTCGCCGCGCATGGCTGGCGCAACGTGCTGTGCGACGACGCCTATGTGGTGCATACCGGCAATGCCTCGTTCGGCCCGCTTGGCATGGCGCCGGGCGGCGACAATCTGCAACGTCTGACCGCACGCTGGCCCGATTACAATGAACGCATAGCCCGTTTCATTCTGAGCGATCCACTGGCACCGCTGCGCGCGCGCCTGCAACGCCAGCTCGATGCGCTGGCGCGGCCGCGCAATCAAGGTGATTTATTCGGCTGAGCCACCCCTTCCATTCACCATTGTTCGAACCATGACCCTACCCGAACTGCCTTTCACCGGCGAGCGTTTCACCCCGGAATGCGTGCGCGAAATCTGGCACGAGCACTGGCATCGCTACGCGTTTGCCGCACCGTTGGCGCGCGGCCGGCGTGTGCTCGACGCGGCCTGCGGCGAGGGTTTTGGCAGTGCGTTGCTGGCACGTGCCGGTGCCCGCTCGGTGCTCGGTGTCGATCTTGCTGACAGCGCGATAGCGCACGCGCGCAGCCGCTACGGCGCAGCGCCAGGGCTGGGCTTTGAGCGGATGGATGTGTGCGCACTCGATACCTTGCCCGACAAACATTTCGATCTGATCATCAGCTTTGAAACGCTGGAGCATGTCGCGCCGCAGGAAGCGATGCTGCGCGGCTTTTCCCGATTGCTCAGCGACCAGGGCCTGTTGCTGATCTCGACGCCGGACAAGGCCAACTACAGCGATGCCAGCGGCCAGAGCAACCCGTACCATGTACGCGAGTTGTACCGCGATCAGTTCGAGCACTTGCTTGGCGAGCACTTCGCCGTGCATCGCCTGTACGCACAAAAGCTGCTGTTCCAATCCGTGCTGTGGGCACTCGACCCGAACGGTGGCGGCGTACTGGCGCATACCCAGCATATGGAAGCCCTGCACGATGGGCTGAATTACCCGCCGCTTTACTATCTGGCGGTGTGCGCGCGCAACCAATCGGCGCTGGCAAGTTTGCCGGAACTGTCGTTGTTCGGCGATGCCGGCGAGAGCATTTACGCGCATTACAACGAGGAGGTGCGCCGCCACATCGCGGCGGGCGAGCGGCTGGCACAACTGGAACGCGAGCTGGCCAGCAGCCGCGCCGAACTCCAACGCATCAAGGCCGAACGTGGCTGATATCGCGGCGGTGGTGGTCAGTCATTTCAGCCAGAGCACACTCGATGCCTGCCTGCGCCGACTGCTGGCCAGTGCCGGGGTTGCGCGTGTGGTGGTCGTCGATAACGGCTCGCACGACGACAGCGTCGCCATTGCCGGCACGCACGCCGCGCGCGATGCGCGCGTGCAGGTGCTCAGCAATCCGCACAATCCCGGCTTTGCCGCGGCCTGCAATCAGGGCGCTGCACAATGCAAGGAGCCGTGGCTGGCGCTGGTCAACCCCGACTGCCTGCTGGCCGCAACCGACTTGCACACCCTGCGCAAACTGGCCGCCACGCGAAGCGATGTCGGCATCATCGGCGCCGACCTGGTGGATGCCAATGGCGTGCGCGACGGCGCCGCACGCCGCCGCGAACTCACCCTTGCGCGCCTGCTGGCCGGTTTTGGCCAACGCGACAGCCTCGCCATCGCCGCCGATGACAGCACGGCGTTGCAAGCCCTCGATGCAGTTTCCGGCGCTCTGATGCTGATGCCACGTGCGGTATTCGCCGCGCTGGGCGGATTCGATGCCCGCTACCGGCTGCACGCCGAAGACCTCGACCTGTGCCGGCGCGTGCGTGATGCCGGCCATGGCGTGTACGTGGCCAATCACGTGCGCGTGCTGCATGTACGCGGCGTATCGAGCCGGCGGCGGCCGTTGTGGGTGGAGTGGCAGAAACATCGCGGCATCTGGCGTTACCTGCGCCGCTTCGACCCGCAATTGCGCAATCCGTGGTGGCGGGTGCTGGCGTTCGCGCTGCTATGGGCGCATCTGCCGCTGGCAGCGTTGCGAGCGCGTTTCACGGCAAACCGATAGGTCGATCATCCCGGGTTTCGGCTTGCGGGCCGCTACCCGGGACGGTGCACGCCTCACTCCGGATCGAACGGGATCGGCCCGGTGTCCCCGTCTTCAGCGTCCGGGTAGGTCGTGCTCACCGGTGCGTTGTGCACCTGCTTGCCGCGAGCGGGCGGCAACAGCGCCGAAGCGGCATCGGCCGCGAGTATCAATTCGCTGCGCCGGTCGCCGGGGATTTCCTGCCAATGGCAATCCAGCAATGCGCCTTCCAGCGCGTACAGCAGGTTCAGGCTCGGGCGAAATCCGGCCCGTTTGATGGCGATAAACGCGGCGACCGCACCCATTTCGGTCAGTTGCGCAAGCGAGTGGATACCGACCTGGCGCAACCAAGCCGCCGACTTCGGGCCGATGTTGCGCACCTTGTCCTTCATCGCAGCGTATCCAGCCAGGCCTGTGCAATCGCTTCCATGCCGGCCTGATCCTCGGCGTCGAAGCGTGCGTGGCGCGGGCTGTCCAGATCAAGCACGCCGATCAGTTCAGCGCCGGAAAACAGTGGCACCACCAGTTCCGAGCGCGATGCCGAATCGCAAGGGATGTGGCCGGGAAACGCATCCACGTCATCGATGCACTGGCTGTGGCCGCTGCGCGCGGCGGTACCGCAGACTCCCTTACCGAGCGGAATGCGGATGCAGGCCGGCAAGCCCTGAAATGGGCCAACCACCAGTTCGCTGCCGTCGAAGAAATAAAAGCCGGCCCAGTTGACGTCGGCCAGACCATGGTAAATCAGCGCCGACAGGTTGGCAGCATTGGCAATGCGATCGCGCTCGCCGTGCATCAGCGCGCGCGCCTGCGCCAGCAATTGCGCATATTGCTCGGGTTTGCTGCCGCGAAGTGCGCTGCTGGTGAACATCGGATCTCCTATGCGATCCAGTGTAACAGCGCATGCCGCTACAATTAAGCCACTGCGTGGACACCTACGGATCGGGTTGATGGCAAGCCTCTACGTTACCGGCACCGACACCGGCGTCGGCAAAACGCTGGTATCGACCAGCGTGCTGCACGCATTGCGCGCACGCGGCCTGCGCGCGCTGGGCATGAAGCCGGTGGCCAGCGGCTGTGTGCGCCGCGACGGGCAATGGCAAAACGACGATGCGCTGGCGTTGCGCACTGCCGGCAGCACGCCGTGGCCGGATTACACGACAATCAATCCATTCGCCCTGCCCGAAGCAACCGCGCCGGAGATCGCCGCCGAACTGGCCAGCATGGCCGTGTCACTGGCGCCACTGCTGGCTGCACATGCCGCATTGGCCGCACGGTCGGACTGGGTGGTGGTGGAAGGCGTCGGCGGCTGGTGCGCGCCGCTCGCGGCCGGCATCGAGCAAGCCGATCTGGTCAGCGCATTGGGCAAGCCACAGGTACTGCTGGTGGTCGGCATTCGGTTGGGCTGCATCAACCATGCTCGGCTCACCGCGCGCACGGTGCTCGCTGATGGCCACGCGCTGGCCGGCTGGATCGGCAGCGTGATCGACCCGGCACTGACGCATCGTGAGCGCACCTGTGACATCCTGCGCCGCGAACTGCCCGCGCCGTGCCTGGGCCTGCTGGCACACACCGCATCGCCCGATCCCGCCGCACTGGCGGCACAGATCGTTCCATCGTTCGCCCGCTGAGCTGGGCCTTTGGTCACATGCCGTAAACCGCAAGACCCCGTAAACTGAGCAGCTTGTTGGCGCTGACGATAGCTGGCGCCGTCTGTCTCGTCATCGGCTACGGCGGGCCATCAAGGATACATGCTCATGCGCAACTGCAAGTCGGCAATTTTTGCCCTGTGCCTGCTGCCGCTGGTGGCGCTCGCGCAAGGCGGGCCGCCGGGCGGCATGGCCACGGCGGTGGAAGTGTTCACCGTCGCCGCGCAACCGCTCGACAATTCCCTGGCCAGTGTCGGCACGCTGATTGCCGAAGACGCGGTTGTCATCCGCCCCGAACTCGCCGGCCTGATCGACAACATGCAGGTTCCGGATGGCGCTCGGGTGAAGGCCGGGCAAGCCCTGTACCGCCTGGAATCGTCGTTGCTGCGCGCCGAACATCAGGAGGCCGTTGCCAACCTCGAGCGCTCGCAGCGCAGTTACACGCGTGCCGAGGAGTTGGTCGGCAGACAACTGCTGGCGCGCTCGGAGTTCGATCAGGCCAAGGCGGATCTGGGCGTGGACAAGGCACGTGCCGATTCAGCCGCCATCCGTCTGGCCAAGACCACGATCAAGGCGCCGTTCGCTGGCGTGATCGGCCTGCAACAGGTGTCGCTCGGCGATTACGTGCAGCCCGGTCAAGCACTGACCAATCTGGTTCGCCTGGATCCGATGCGGGTCGATTTTCAGGTGCCGGAGAACGCGTTGGCGAAACTCGCTGCTGGCCTGCCGGTGCGCGTGCAGGTTGATGCCTTCCCCGGCCGCACCTTCACCGGCAAGGTGATTGCCATCGACCCGCAGATAAACCCGGCCACCCATAGCGTGCTGATACGTGCCAGTGTCGGCAACACTGACCACACCTTGCTGCCGGGGCTGTTTGCCCGCGTTGAACTGGTGCAGGCGCAACGTGCCAATGCGTTGCTGGTACCCGAGCGTGCGTTGTGGCCAGTGGGCGACAAGGTGTTCGTGTTTCGTGTCGTCGATGGCAAGGCACAGCAGGTCGAAGTGCGGGTCGGCGAGCGCTTGCCGGGGCAGGTCGAAATCCGTTCCGGCCTGGCTGCCGGCGATGTGATCGTGACCGCCGGCCAGCCCAAGCTGCACGATGGGGCTGCGGTGAGCGTGGCGCCGGCCGGCGCGCAACCTGCGTCGGCACAATAAGTCACGCCTGCCATGATCGTCTCGGACACCTCCATCCGCCGCCCGGTACTGGCGATCGTGATCAACGTGGTGCTGATCCTGGTCGGCGTGATCGCCTACGAACGATTGAGCGTGCGTCTGATCCCGAACGTCGATACGCCGGTGGTCACGGTTGCCACGTCCTACCCGGGCGCCAATGCCAAGGTGATTGAATCGCAGATCACCAAACCGATCGAGGATGTGCTGTCGGGCATCGAGGGCGTCGATTTCATCAGTTCGGTCAACCGCGCCGAAGAGAGCCAGATCACCGTCACCTTTCTGCTCGACCGCGATGCCGATGCCGCCGCCTCCGACGTACGCGATCGGGTCGCGCAGGCGCGCCAGTTCCTGCCCGAAGAAGCCAACGAGCCGATCGTGCAGAAACAGGAGGGCGACGCGCAGCCGATCATCTATCTGGCGTTTTCCTCGGATCGGCACAGCCGGGTCGAGATCGGCGACGCCGCCGAGCGACTGGTCAAGGATCGGGTGCAGACCATCCCCGGCGTGGCACAGGCGCAGGTGTACGGCACCCGTTATGCGATGCGGGTATGGTTGCAGCCTGATCGACTCGCCGCGTTCGCCTTGTCGCCGGCCGATGTCGAGGCGGCGTTGCGGGCACAGAACATCGAGATCCCCGCCGGCCGGGTGGAAAGCATCGATCGCGAGTTCACGGTGCTGGCGCAAACGGACCTGAACACCGCGGAGCAGTTCGCCGCTGTGATTGTGCGCGAAGTGAACGCTTACCCGGTGCGCATCGGTGATATCGCGCGGGTTGAACTGGGCCAGGATCAGAGCCGTTTCAGTGCGCGCTTCAACGGCCGCACCGCGGTACCACTCGGCATCGTCAAGCAGGCGGTAGCCAATCCGCTGGAAATCTCCGATGCGCTGCAAAAAATGCTGCCGCAGATCGAGCATTCCCTGCCTGACGGCATGAAGGTCGAGATCGCTTACGACTCGACCCTGTTCATCCGCGCCTCGATCACCGAGGTCTACATCACCATCGCCGAAGCGGTCGCGTTGGTGGTGCTGGTGATCTTCTTTTTCCTGCGCAGTGGCCGCGCCACCTTGATCCCGCTGGTGACGATACCGGTGTCGCTGATTGGTGCCTTTGCGTTGATGGCGGCGCTGGGCTTCAGCATCAACACGCTCACCCTGCTCGCGCTGGTGCTGGCGATCGGGCTGGTGGTGGATGACGCCATCGTGATGCTGGAGAACATCTACCGCTACATCGAACAGGGCATGTCGCCGCGCGCGGCGGCGTTCAAGGGCAGCAGCGAGATCGCGTTCGCCATCATCGCGATGACGCTTACCCTGGCGGCGGTGTATGCGCCGATGGCATTCCAGACCGGCCGCACCGGCAAGCTGTTCACCGAGTTCGCATTGACCCTCGCTGGCGCGGTGCTGGTCTCCGGCTTCACCGCACTCACGCTGTCGCCGATGATGTGCTCGCGCCTGCTGCGCCATGAGCGCAAACATGGCGCGTGGTACCGCCGGGTCGAGGGCTGGCTGGCGGCGCTGGATCGCGGTTACCGGCATGCCTTGCAGCGGGTGCTCGGCTGGCGCTGGGCGATGCTCGGCACCGCGTCAGCGATGACCGCGGCGATGCTGTGGTTGTTTACCACCCTGCCGCAGGAGCTGGCACCGCAGGAGGACCAGGGCATCGTGATCGGCTTTGCGATTGCGCCGGAAGGCTCGACGCTCGCTTACACCGATAGCTACATGAAGCAGATGGAAGCGGTGTTGCAGGACGTGCCGGAGATCCAGATGTATTTCCAGATCACCGGGTTCCCGGTGGTGACCCAGGGCATCACCTTCGCGCGTTTCGTCGACTGGTCCGAGCGTGGGCGCAGCGCCGACGAGATCGCCGGCGCAATGTTTCCACAATTCATGGGCCTGGCCGGCGTGCTGGCGTTCCCGACCACGCCGCCGCCGCTGGGCCAGAACGACTTCGGCCAGCCGGTGCAGTTCGTGGTGCAGACCACCGGCAGTTGGGAAGAACTGGAGACCACCGTGCAGGCGATGCTGGCGAAGATGCGCGAGAATCCGGGCCTGACCAACGCCGACTCCGACCTCAAGCTCAACAAACCCGAGCTGCGAATCGCTGTCGATCGCGACAAGATCAGCGCGGTCGGCGCCAGTGTGATCGAGGTCGGCCGCACCATCGAGACCCTGATGGGCGGGCGCAATGTCACCCGCTTCAAGCAAGGCTCCGAGCAATACGATGTGATCGTGCAGGTCGAGGACGCGGCACGACGCACGCCCGGCGATCTGCGCAACATCCACGTGCGCGGCAAGGAAGGGCAAATGGTGCAGCTCGCGAATCTCGCTACCGTCGAGGAGACCGTCGCCGCCAAGGAGCTCAACCACTTCAACAAGCTGCGTTCGGCCACCATCAGCGCCGGCCTGGCACCGGGTTATGCGATGGGCGATGCGATCGTCTGGATGGAGGCCACACTGGACGAGGTCACGCCCGAGGCACTGTACGATCTGTCCGGTCAGGCGCGCGAGTTCCGCGCCTCGTCGAGCAGTTTTGCCACCCTGTTGCTGCTGTCGGTGATCTTCATTTACCTGGTGCTGGCGGCACAATTCGAGAGCTTCATCGATCCGTTCATTATCCTGTTCTCGGTGTTGCCGGCATTTTTCGGTGCCTTCGTGGCGCTCAAGCTCAGCGGCGGCAGTTGGAACATCTACAGCCAGATCGGCGTGATCACCCTGATCGGCCTGATCGCCAAGCATGGCATCCTGATCGTCGAGTTTTCCAACCAACTGCGCGAACGTGGCGAAAGCAAGCTGCACGCCGTTGCCGAAGCCGCAGCGCTGCGCCTGCGGCCGATCCTGATGACCACCGGTGCGATGGTGCTGGGTGCGTTTCCGTTGGCGCTGGCCAGCGGCGCCGGCGCCGAAGCGCGCCACCAGATCGGCTGGGTGATCGTCGGCGGCATGAGCTTTGGTACCGCCTTCACCCTGTTCCTGGTGCCGGTGGGTTACCTGTTGCTGTCGCGTACGCGCGCCCAATCCCCCAGTAGCCCGGGTTGAGGCGAAGCCGAAACCCGGGATCCGATACCCGTTTCGCCGCGATCAACCGAAATCCGTTACGCCAAAACCCGCCGCAAACTGCACGGCGGGTCTTGGATGAAACGTAACGACGGCTTACTTGATCGACGCCGTTTCGACCACGCCCACCACCAGCGTGTCGCGCGGTGCTATCCACATCCGCATCACCACCCAGGCCAGCAGCAGCGCGCCGACCGAGAAGATGGTGTCGCCCGGCACCCGCAGCCACACCAGCAAGTCGATGATTGGCTGGCCCATGAACTCGGCGGAGCGCGCGTACCAGTAGCCGTTTTCCAGCGCCGCGTTGAGTTGCAGCAGGCCCAGCGGCAACAACGTGAGCGCGGCCATCAGGCTGAGGCCGATGTTGAAGGTCCAGAAGCTGTTGCGCAGCAGGGTCTCGTTCCACACCGCCGCGGGCTTCAGCCCGCGCAGGCAGAACAGCATCAGGCCGATGCCGAGCATGCCGTACACCCCAAACAACGCAGTGTGGCCATGCAACGCGGTCAGGTTGAGGCCCTGCATGTAGTACAGCGCCAGCGGCGTGTTGATCAGGAAGCCGAACAGACCGGCACCGACCAGATTCCAGAACGATACCGCGATGAAGAACATGATCGGCCAGCGATAGCGTGCCATCCACGGCGTCGCCTTGCTGTGGCTCCAGGTCTCGTAAGCTTCCATGCCGATCAGTGCCAGCGGCACCACTTCCAGCGCCGAAAAGCTGGCGCCGAGTGCGACCACACCGGTGGTGGTGCCGGCGAAGTACAGGTGATGGAAGGTGCCCAGCACACCGCCGGCCATGAACACGATGGTCGCGAACAGCACATTGGCAGTGGCGGTGCTGCCGCGCACCAGGCCGAGCTTGACGAACAGGAAGCTGATTACCGCGACAGCAAATACCTCGAAGAAACCTTCCACCCACAGGTGCACCACCCACCAACGCCAGTATTCAACCATCGACAGCGAGGTGTGCTCGCCCCACATCAGGCCGGCGCCGTAGAACAGGCCGATCGCCACCGTCGACAAGAACAACAGGCCGACGATCGATGACATTTCGTCCTTGCGCCTGAGTGCCGGCCACAGCGCGCGCCCGACCAGCCCCAGCCATAGCATCAGACCGACGAACAGAAACAACTGCCAGAAGCGGCCAATATCGACGTATTCCCAGCCCTGATGACCGAACCAGAAGTTGTTGGCCAAACCAAGCTTCTGCATCACCGCGAACCACTGCCCGGCGAACGCGCCGACCACGATGACCAGCAGGCACACGAACAGGAAGTTGACGCCGGCACGCTGGAACTTCGGCTCATGGCCGGAAATCGCCGGGCCGATATACAGCCCGGTCGCCAGCCATGCGGTGGCGATCCACAGCACCGCCAATTGCGTATGCCAACTGCGGGTCAACGAATACGGCAACACATCGGACAGCGCGATGCCGTAGAAATCATTGCCTTCCACCTGATAGTGCGCGGTGAAAGCGCCCAGCAATATCTGGGTCAGAAACAACGCCAGCACGAGCCAGAAATACTTGCCGGTCGCTTTCATCGAGGGCGTCGGTTGCAACCCCGCCAGCGGGTCGCTGAGCGGCGGCACCGGTGCCGGCTCCTTGCCCTGGTACACCGCGTAATGCCAGCCCAGCAGGCCGATGCCGGCAATCATGAACAACACACTGAACACCGTCCACAAAAATGCACTCGATGTCGGTGCGTTGCCGATCAATGGCTCGTACGGCCAGTTGTTGGTGTAGCTTTTCGCTTCACCATCACGATCGGTACCAGCCGCCCATGCTGCCCAGAAGAAAAATCCGGCCAGGTCCTGCCGGTATTCGGGGTCAGCCACGGTGTCGCTTTTCATGGCATAGGTTTCGCGCAGATCGGCGGTGGCGGGGTCGTGGCCAAACAGGCTCACGTAGTGCGCCGCCACCTGCGCGATCGCTTGTGCGCGATCGTCAGAAACGCTCAGGGTGCCGGTAGCCGGATCGAACGCATTGCGCCGATAATCCGGCGTCAGCTCGGCCCGCAGCTTGGCTTGCAGCCCCGGATCGAGGCTGGCCCAGGCCTGCCCGTAGCCGCGCTGCGCGCGCAGATCGAGTTCGGCGCCGATCTGCCGGTGCAACCAGTCGGCGCTCCAGTCCGGCGCCACCAGCGCACCATGGCCCCAGATCGAACCGAGTTGCATACCGCCCATCGATTGCCACACCACCCGCCCGCGCTCGATGTCGGCGCGGGTGTACAACACCTGCCCGCTGTGCGAAACCACCTGCTCCGGCATCGGCGGCGCCTTGCGGTGAACTTCGCCGCCCATCCACAGCAATACCCCAAACGACAAGGCGAGCAAGGTGCCCAAGCCCAGCCATAGTCTGCGCGTTGTGTTCATGACCGATGCTCCTGTTGACGATGCCGCCATAATCCGCTTCGCCGGCTATCTGCACACTGACGCAGGTCAAGTAGGCCGGGGCTCGCCACTCGGGACTCGGGCGTTGATGGGTTTCGTTTCGCTACGCTAGCCATCCTACCGACTTGGGATTCGGGATTTGGGATTCGGGATTCGGGATTCGGGGAAAAACGTAAAGCACGTTGGGTCCGCAAAGAACGCAAAAGACGCAAATGAAAACAAATTTAGCGATGAGCATCATCCAGTCTCATCTGGTGATGCTGAGTGGGCGCAGAGCGTGCGCCACTGATGCAATTTGACTACAGGTGCCCTGCGCAGAAAGGGGCCTCCCTTAGCGAATGGCGCCGCTTGAGCCAGCCCTCTCGGTTCGTCATTCCAGCGAAAGCTGGAATCCAGCGACTTCAGCTTCCGAGCCGATGACACACAGCGAGAGGTCTGGATTCCAGCTGAAGCCTGCCCTCGAATGCTTGAATCGGGGACTGGAATGACGGTGCGGGATGGCTGCACAACCGCAAACCCGTGCATGCGCCCCGCAACATTCGCACTACGTGTTGGGCTTTCCTTTGCGAACTTTGCGTTCTTTGCGGACCATTGGCTCTTCCCGAGCCCCGGCTTCAATCGCGCAACACGGGCCTCGCCAGCGCGCGCAAACGCTCGCAATCGACCAACTCCACCTCGCGCCGATCGACCGTGATCAGGCCATCGCTCTGGAACCGGCGCAACACCCGGCTGACGGTTTCCGCCGCCAGCCGCAGGTAGTTGGCGATGTCGGTGCGCGCCATGGTCAGGGTGAAACGGGTTGCGGAAAAGCCGCGCGCGGCGAAGCGCCGCGAGACCGATATCAGAAACGCCGCCATCCGCTCGTCGGCACTGAAATCGCCGGCCAGCAATGCGGCCTTGCCAATATCGGCGCTGAGCAGCTTGAACAATTGCCCTTGCAAGCCAGGCATGCGCTGCGCCAGGGTCGCCATCTTTGGAAACGAGAACCGGCACAGGATGGTGGTGTCGAGCGCCACCGCGTTGCACGGGTAGTGCGCCTGATGGATGGCGTTGAGACCGATCACTTCGCCGGGCAGAAAAAAGCCGAGCACCTGCTCGCGGCCATCGGGGTCGATCACGTAGGTTTTGACGGTGCCACCGCGCACCGCGGCGATGGCGTTGAAGGCGTCGCCTTCGCGAAATATATGCTCGCCAGCCGCGAACGGGCCGATGTGTTCGACAAGGCAATGCAGCTCGACCAACGCGCTTTTGTCGTAGCCTTCCGACAGACAGGCCGAAGAAAACGCACAGGTACTGCAAAACGTGAGCGCGTCGCCGTCGTCGGCAATCGGGTTACGCCGACGTACCGCACCGAACGTGCTCACCGCGCTCCCGCCACAACGACGCTCAGATCGCTTTCGAGAAGCGCGCTGGCTGGCTGGAGGGTTGCTGGAGATAGCGATCGAAGCACATCGCTATGATACGCATCAGCAGGCGTCCGCGCGAGGTGGCCTCGATGAATCGCGGCCCCACCTGCACCAAGCCATCGGCCTGCAGTGGCGCCAGCCGCGGCAGGGCGTCGGCAAAATAGCGCAGAAAGTCGATATCGAAGCGCGCCTGGATGTCGGCGATGTCGATCCGGCCCTGACACATCAGTTGCTGGATCACCTCGGCACGCAGCACGTCGTCGGCATCCAGATTCAGGCCGCGCCAGGTGGGCAGATGGCCGGCGTCAAGTGCCGCCTCCCAGCCATTCATGTCACGGTGATTCTGGCTGAAACTGTCGCCGATGTGGCTGATAGAACTGACCCCAAAACCAATCAGATCGCTCTCGGCATGGGTGGTATAGCCCATGAAATTGCGATGCAGGCCGCCACGCGCCTGGGCTTTGGCCAGATCATCTTGCGGCAGGGCGAAATGATCCATGCCGATGTACAGGTACCCGGCCTCGGTAAGTTTTTCGATCGCCAGTGCGAGCAGCGCGAGCTTGTCCTCGGCGCTCGGTAAATCTTCAGCCTTGAGCTGGCGCTGCGCCTTGAACATTTCCGGCAGATGCGCATAACCATAGATTGCCAAGCGGTCGGGGCGCACCGCGATCACCGTATCCAGCGTTTTCGCAAACCCGGCCTGGGTCTGCTTGGGCAGTCCGTAGATCAGATCGACATTGACCGAGCGCATGCCGCTATCGCGACAGGCCTGGATTACCGCCAGCGTTTGCTCGACGCTCTGGATGCGGTTGACCGCCTCCTGCACATCGGGGTCGAAATCCTGCACGCCGAGGCTGGCGCGGTTGAAACCGATCCGTGCCAGCGCATGGATGTCGTCCGGGCTTACCGTGCGCGGATCGATCTCAATCGAAAAATCGCGTTCCGCCGAGGTGCTGAAGTGGAACTGCCGGCCCAGCGTTTCCACCAGCTCACCGATCAGCTCGGGGGTGAGAAAGTTGGGCGTACCACCGCCCAGATGCAGTTGAATCACGTCGCGGTCGCGGTCGAACAACGGCGCTGTCAGCGTGATTTCCCGCTCCAGCCGATGCAGGTAGGTGGCACCGCGACCGTGGTCATGGGTGATGATGCGATTGCAGCCACAGTAGAAACACGGGCTGACGCAGAACGGCACGTGCACATACAGTGACAGGCGACGCGGAATCGGATCCTCGTTGCTGGCACGCGCCACTTCGCGGAACTGCGCTTCGCCAAAACTGGCGGCAAACTGCGGCGCGGTCGGGTAAGAGGTATAGCGCGGCCCGGGCCGGTCGTAACGGCGCAGCAGGTCGGCATCAAAGGCAGGAATGGTGTTCATGGGGTGGGAGTGTGGCGGTCGATGGGCGCAGGCGCCTTGATTGCGATCAAGTATTGGGAAGCCGTTGTGCTGCGCCGCACAAGCCTTTGCAAGCTTGCCGATGCACCGCACAATGGAACCCCCTGCCCTGCGGAGTTCCCCTCATGTCGATTCGGCGCATGTCCGACCTTGCCCTTGCCGGCCAACGCGTGCTGATCCGCGAAGACCTGAATGTGCCGATCCGCGATGGCCAGATCACCTCCGAACAGCGCATCAGCGCCGCGCTGCCGACGGTGCGCGCGGCGCTGGCGGCAGGCGCGGCGGTGATGCTGCTCTCGCACCTGGGCCGGCCCAGCGAAGGGCAATGGAGCGCCGCCGACTCGCTGGCGCCGGTGGCGAAGCGGCTGTCCGAACTGCTCGGCCGCGAAGTGCCGCTGATTCGCGATTATCTCGGCGGCGTGAGCGTTCAGCCGGGCGAGCTGGTGCTGCTGGAGAACTGCCGCATGAATATCGGCGAAGGCAAGGACGATGCGGCGCTGGCTCAGCGTTATGCCGATCTGTGCGATGTGTTCGTGATGGACGCGTTCGGCACCGCTCATCGCGCGCAAGCCTCAACGCACGGCGTGATCCACGCCGCCAAACAGGCCTGCGGCGGGCCGCTGCTGATGGCCGAACTCGACGCCCTGGCCAAGGCGCTGGAACATCCAGCGCGGCCGCTGCTCGCCATCGTCGGCGGCGCCAAGGTAAGCAGCAAGCTGGCGCTGCTGGAAAGCCTGGCGGCGCGCGTCGATCAACTGATCGTCGGCGGCGGCATCGCCAACACCTTCATCGCTGCACTTGGCCACCCGGTTGGCAAGTCGCTGGTCGAAACCGATCTGCTCGACACCGCACGCCGCATCCTCGCCGATGCCAAGGCGCGTGGTGCCGACATCCCGCTGCCGAGCGACGTGGTGGTGGCACGCGAGTTCAACGCCGATGCCCCGGCGACGGTAAAAGCGGTGGACGCCGTCGCTGCCGACGAGATGATCCTCGACATCGGCCCGGACACCAGCGCGCGTTACGCCGAACTGATCCGCACGGCCGGCACGGTGATCTGGAATGGCCCGGTTGGCGTGTTCGAGTTCGCCGCCTTCGCCAACGGCACGCAAACCCTCGCCCACGCCATCGCGCAATCGCCAGCATTCTCGATCGCCGGCGGCGGCGACACCCTCGCCGCCGTCGACAAATACGGCATCGCCAACGACGTGTCGTACATTTCCACCGGCGGCGGCGCGTTCCTGGAGTTTTGCGAAGGCAAGGAACTGCCCGCGGTGGCTGCGCTCAAGGCGCGGGCGCGGCAAGGCCGCTGAGCGCCGGCGCTTTTGCGGTCATTGCGAACGCGCAGCGCGAAGACCGTAGGATGGGTAGATCGCAGCGAAACCCATCCTACGAACTACGGACTTCGCGCCGTGCGCTCGCAACGACAGCGGATCAGCCACAGGGCAATGAACCCTTTTCGCGTCGCGGGATCATGTCCACATCCGGATATTGATGGGTTTCGCTGCGCTCTACCCATCCTACGAACTGCAATGCCAACCCGGCATGCGCGACAAGCACCCCCCTGCGCGAACACCAGCAAAGCAAAACACCATGCCGGCCAAGAGTTGGGTGACCTCTGGCACATGGCAAAGTTGTTTTGGTGTTGTACTTTACCAGCACACCAAATCACGGAGCGCAGCCATGAACACCTACACCCCGCCCAGCCTCGCCGCCATCGCCGCCATCGCCGAGCGCCGCCATGGCTCACGCCAGGTCGTCAGCAACACCGACCGTCTCGCCACCCACTACCGCGAGCGCGATTTTGGTATTGGATACGGCCGCAGCAGCGGTTACGTACGCGTCCGTTCGTATACCGCCGACAACCAGCGTCCGCTGTTCCGCGTCGGCTGAGGTTCAACCGGTCGCTTCGGTGTCGCGCATCGATGGCCGCTGTGCGAACAGCGCATACCATGCCGCAAGCGCCGGCCGCCCATCACGCCAGTTGCGGTCGGGGTGGCGCAGGTCGAGGTGGCCCAGCGCGGCGGCACTGGCGATGGCATCGATCTGTTCATGCAGCGCGGCAACCTCGCCTTCGAGCGCGTCAAGGCTGCGCACAATGGCGCTGCGCCAGCGTCCAATCCAGTAATCGGAGCGTTGTGGGCTCGGCCGCCGGCCCTCCATCACCAGCGCCACCGAGGCATCGATGACGCCTTCGGCCAACGCCGCCCGGCGCTGGGTTTGCCAGTACGCGCTGTCGGGCGAAACCGCAGCACCCTGTGCCGCAAGCCATGCGCAGATCACCCGGCTGTCGTAAAGCACCGTGCCATCATCGAGCCGCAATGCCGGTACCTTGCCCAGCGGGTTGGCGGCCAGCAGCACCGCCGGGTCGTCCAATGGCAGCGCTACCTGCTCGTTGACCCGCTCGCGCAGACCGCATTCGCGGATCAGCACCCGCACCTTGCGCGCATACGGCGAGGTGGGTGAATACCACAGGGTAAGCATGGTGTGCTCCTTCACGTGACACAGCGCAAAGCGGTTCCTTGTCCCCCGCTCCCTCCGGGAGAGGCTGGGGTGAGGGAAACGGCATGGTGTGAAAGCGCTTCATGATGCGTGGTGGCCACTCGCCATGTCCGTTAGCCGGAAATCCGCAGCACAGTGTGCCGCATTGCCCGCGCCACGGGTAGGCCGGCGCGGCTGATTTGACGGCGTTCGCGCTTGTCCCGCGCCCCCGATTCGTGTAACCATACGGCTACGTACGTTTGCGCCGTGAGCGCGAACCAAACCGCTTTGGAGAGTGCCGTGGCCACCTACACCCCCCCCCTGCGCGACATGCGCTTTGTTCTGTTCGAGCTGCTCGATGCGCAAAGCGCATTCGCGGCGATGCCGGCCTATGCCGAAGTCGATGCCGACACCGTGATGGCGGTGCTGGAAGAAGCCGGCAAATTCGCCAGTCAGGTGATCGCCCCGCTCAATGGCGTCGGCGATGTGGAAGGCTGCCGGATCGACGGCGAGGGCGCGGTGACCACCGCCACCGGGTTCAAAGAGGCTTACCAGCAATACGTCGATGCCGGTTGGCCGGCGCTGGCCTGCGCCCCGGAATACGGTGGCCAGGGCCTGCCGATCACGCTCAACAACAGCGTCTACGAAATGTACAACTCGGCGAATCAGGCGTGGTTGATGTACGCCGGGCTGTCGCACAGCGCCTACGAGTGCCTGCGCACGCACGGCACCGAGCAACAACGCGCGGTGTACCTGCCCAAGCTGGTCAGCGGCCAGTGGACCGGCACCATGTGCCTGACCGAGCCGCATTGCGGCACCGATCTGGGCATCCTGCGCACCCGCGCCGAACCCGATGCCGACGGCAGCTACCGCATCAGCGGCACCAAGATTTTTATCTCGGCCGGCGAACACGACATGGCCGAAAACATCCTGCACCTGGTGCTGGCGCGCTTGCCCGATGCGCCGGCCGGCACCCGCGGCATTTCGCTGTTTCTGGTGCCGAAGTTCCTTCCCGATGCCGCTGGCGAACGCGGCGAGCGCAACACCATCCGTGCCGGCTCACTGGAACACAAGATGGGCATCCACGGCAACGCCACCTGCGTGATGAACCTCGATGACGCGCGCGGCTGGCTGATCGGCGAACCGCACCGCGGCCTCAATGCGATGTTCGTGATGATGAACTCGGCGCGTTTGGGTGTCGGCATGCAATCGCTTGGTCTCGCCGAAATGGCCAATCAGCAGGCACTGGCCTACGCCCGTGATCGCCTGCAGATGCGCGCCGCCAGCGGCCCGGTACGGCCCGACAAACCCGCCGACCCGATCATCGTGCATCCCGATGTGCGCCGCATGCTGCTCACCAACCGCGCCTACACCGAAGCCGGTCGCGCCTTCAGCACCTGGGTGGCGCTGTTGATCGATCAGGAACTGAGCCACCCCGACGCGGCCGTACGTGAGCAATCCGGCGCACTGGTGACGCTGCTGACGCCGGTGATCAAGGCGTTCATCACCGACAACGCCTTCGACACCATCAACCAGGCTTTGCAGGTGTTCGGCGGCCATGGCTACATCCACGAATGGGGCATAGAGCAACTCGCCCGCGATGCCCGCATCAACATGATCTACGAAGGCACCAACGGTATCCAGGCGCTCGACTTGCTCGGCCGCAAGGTGCTCGCCGACGGCGGTGCCAAACTCGCCCTGTTTGGCAAACTGGTCAGCGAGTTTGTCGCTGCAAAACACGACCAGCCAGCAATGACCGAGTTCACCGCACCACTGGCCGAACTGGGCGGGCAGATCGTCAAGGTTACCGGATTGATCGGCACCAGCGCCGGCAACAACCCTGATGCCGTCGGTGCCGCCGCCGTGCATTACCTGCGTCTGGTCGGGCATCTGGTGTATGGCTATTTCTGGGCGCGCATGGCGCGTGTGGCGCTCGACAGGGCCGACAGCGGCGATGGCTTTTACACCGCCAAGCTCGCCACCGCGCGTTTCTACTTCGCCAAGCTGTTGCCGGAAACCGCCTGGCATTTGGCGGCGCTGCGCGCTGGCAGCGAGCCGCTGATGGCGCTGGATGCGGAGTTGTTTTGATCTGGGCTGATCCCTGCGGACACAATGGCCACAGGGAACGTGGCACTCTGGTAGAGCAGCGACCCATTGACTGCGCGGTAGTCATGTGGTCTTAATGTGGCCGATACGTGGTTTTCCAGATCCCTCGCGACGCTACTGCGTGCTATGCTGATCGGCCAATGAGAACAACACCATGACTGCTCCTGCTGCCAATCTATTCCGTAACATTCCAAATCACGATGTGCTGGGTTTCGGGCTAGGCGCACAGTTCCAGCCGCAGCGCGTGTCCGAGTTTCTGGACCTGAAGAAGGCCGATGTTTCGCGGGTCGCTGACGTATCACCCAAGTCGGTACGTTGGGACGATGCCATCCCGGCCGCCATGCGCAAACGCCTGGAAGAAATTGCCATGACCTGCAACCTCGTTGCCGAGGCCTTCGGCGGGGACGTGGAAAAAACAGCACTGTGGTTCAAGGCGAAAAACCCGTTGCTTGGTGACGTGTCACCACGCGATATGGTTCGCCTTGGTCGTTTCGATCGCTTGCGCAAGCACATCGTCAGTGCCGTGATGGAACGCGCGACACCACCGGCCTGATTGCGCGGGCAACGCCAAGTGGGAAAGTCCCGGAAACAGGAACCGCCACGCACAAGTCCGCGCGCGTCGATCACCGACTCACGCCCGGGCCTGCTTGAACTGGATCGATTTTCGGACGCGGATATCGGATATCACGCGTTGGAAGCGGATGTCCGACGACCTTGATGAGCTTAACGATCAGCTTTACTACGGGTTGGAGCCGCAACGTCAACGGCACCACGAAGCGATGATCGCGGCGTTGCAGTGCGTCGCGCCAGCGAGTCTCACGTTTTCGCGATGGACACGATTGGTTACATGGCGTTACAGCACCGATCCGCTTTCGGCAGCCGGAAGCCTTGCGGAATACGGCGGCCGATTCAACATCGGTCGCGACGTCGACAAAACGATGCGCGCGCCGTGGCCTTCACTGTATCTCGGAGAGAACTTCGAGACAGCCTATCGCGAAAAAAATTTCAACTCGACCGTGGCGATCGAATCGATGGTCTCTCGCCGGAAGAATTGGCCTTGCATCCAGGAAACAGTTTTACCGCCGTATGCCTAGACGGCCAGTTGGAACGAGTCTTTGATGTCGACCAGCATGGTGCGTTCGAAGGCCTTTGCGCTGTACTGCGCAAGATGAAACTACCCGCGAAAGCACGGCAACTTCAGAAGCGGCTTGGATTGTCCAGCCGTACCGTTTTCATGGTCTACACCGTCGGCCGCCTTCGTTCCGAGGCGCTCTTGAAGAACTGGCGGACTATGCCTGTACAATTTGGATTACCCTCGCTGAGCCAGATTCTGGCGAGCCTGATTCTCGATGCCGGCTTTGAAGCGATTCGCTACCCGTCAACGAAAGGTAACGGCTCTTGTCTGGCAGTGTTCCCACATAAACTTTCGAGCAGCCAAACGTACATTGCAGTGTCCGACGATCCACCCGCTGGACTCCGACATGCGCGATTGGACATGGAAAGCGCAGACGATCTTTGCGGATGGGAAATGCTCAGGCCGAATCAGCGGCCACGAAATGGTGGCTAACGAATTGCCGCAACAACGGTTCAGCGCTATGGTTTGGCATCATGGGCGGCATGCTACCCAGCATGCGTTCACCAGCCGTTCGCCGCGCTGACCATCACCCGTAACGGCGCGACATGCGCAGGGATTGAAATCACATGAACCGTCTTGTTTCTGCCCTTGTTCCAATCCTCGTTGTCGCCGTGTTTTCGAATGGCAGCCTGGTCCACGCCGCAGCACCCGTTTCGCCGCAGATTCTTGCGCAGGAATCGATCGCACTGCCGGTGCCGGCCAGCACTGGCACTGTTCCGATCACGCTCAGTGCGGGCGGGCGCAGCTTTTCGTTTACCTTGCGCAACAACTCGGCACTGGCTGGTCGCGTACCGGCGGGGGTTCGTGTGTTGCTGGCCGACGCTGGCGATGACGGCAGTTGGGCACGGCTCACTTACTTCGACAACGGCTGGCATGGCGTGCTGTTCGATGGCATCAGCCTGTGGTTGATCGAACCTGCATCCCCAACGACGACAACGCCATCGCGTACTGGCGCGGTCGACAACGTGACCATGTATCGCGCCGAAGACCTGCAATTGCCGGGATTTCTGTTTGAGGCCAATGGACACACCGCGCCGCTGGCACCCAACCGCGTGCCCGGGCAAGCGTTGCTCGGCGAACTGCCACAGATTGCCATGGCCGGTGTAACCAAGCGTCTGCCGATCACCCTGGTCGCCGATACCGCATTCCGCACCAGGACGGGCGCCAATGCCGAAGCAACCTTGCTCACCTTGTTCAACAACGTCGATGGCATTTTCAGCAATCAGGTGGGTATTGGGCTTGAGCTGCAACACGTCGAACTGCTGAGCAACGACGGCCCGCTGACCGCGCCCGACCTCAACACCCTGCTTGATCAGTTCACCGACTTCATGTTTAACGGCGCCGGGACAGCGATTCCCAGCGCCGGTAATGCGCACCTATTCACCAGCCGCGCGGAAGCAAACAATGGTGGCATTGCCTGGGTTGGTACGTTATGCAGTGATCGTGTCGGCTACGGCGTCAACAAGTTTACCGACAGCATCAATATTGGCACGCTGATCTTTGCGCACGAGCTTGGCCACAACTTCGGTGCACCGCATGACGGCCAAAGCGGCAGCGCCTGCGAGAGTGCAGCACCGGGTCTGATGGCGCCAACGGTGGGTGGTACGGATCAGTTTTCGCAATGCTCGATCCAGCAAATGCAGCCCGAGATTGCCGACGCGTTTTGCCTGATTTCAGTCTCCAGCATTGCCGCAGTGGATTTCACCGGCAACTGGTTCAACCGGCAGCGCGATGGCGAGGGGGTGCAAATCAGTCTCGAAGGCGACGGCGCCACCTTTGTGTTGAGCTACTACACCTATCTTGGCGGCCGTCAGGTGTGGATGATCGGCGAAGCACGCTCGCCGGCCACCGGCGAAACCAAGGCCCTCACCTTCGATCTGTACATCACCAGCGGTGCCGACTTCGGCAGCCGCTTCAATCCCGCCAATGTCGTCCGCCGCGTATGGGGCACAGTCAAAGTTACCGTCGATGCCGGCAACTGCAACACGGCACAGATGGTGGTGACCCCGGCACTGCCCGAGTTTGGCGGGGCCTTCACCGTTCCGATCGAGCGCATCGCGGTGCGTTCGAGCTGCAATTGACGCCGAGGCCTGTGGCGCGCTACTCCACCGTCACCGACTTGGCCAGGTTGCGCGGCTGATCGACATCGGTGCCGCGCAGCACGGCAACGTGGTAGGCCAGCAATTGCAGCGGAATGGTGAACACCACCGGCGCCGAGATTTCGCCGCATTTGGGCAGGGTGAGCACGCTGGCACCATCGAAACCGTGGGCAACACCTTGCTCAACGAACAGAAACAGGCGGCCGCCGCGGGCGCGTACTTCTTCCATGTTGGAACTGAGTTTGTCGATCAGGTGGTCGTTGGGGGCAATCGCGATCACCGGCATGTTGGCATCGACCAACGCCAGCGGGCCGTGCTTGAGTTCGCCGGCGGCGTAGGCTTCGGCGTGGATGTAGGAAATCTCCTTGAGCTTGAGCGCGCCTTCCATGGCGATCGGCCAATGGGTGCCGCGGCCGAGGAACAGCGCGTGCTCCTTGTCGACGAACTGCTCGGCCAGCAGCTTGATCTGCGGGTCCAGCGCCAGCGCTTCGGCCACCATCGCCGGCAGTTGTTCGAGCTGGCGCACGCCGCGCCGGTAGCGGCCTTCATCCATACCCTTGACCCGGCCCAGCGCCAGCGCGAACAGCGCCAGCGTGGCCAACTGCGTGGTGAAGGCCTTGGTCGAGGCGACGCCGATTTCCGGGCCGGCGCGGGTCATCAACACCAGCCGCGACTCGCGCACCAGCGAGGATTCGGGCACGTTGCACACCGCCAGTTCGGCGAAGTAGCCGCGCGTCTTGGCCATCTTCAACGCGGCCAGGGTGTCGGCGGTTTCGCCGGACTGCGAGATGGTGAGGAACAGCGTGCCCGGTTGTACCACCGGATGGCGATAGCGGTATTCGCTGGCGATTTCGGTGCTGCACGGCACCCCGGCCAGGGTCTCGATCCAATAGCGAGCGACCAAACCGGCGTGATAGCTGGTGCCGCAGGCGACGATGTGTACCGCTTGCGTTTTCCCCAGCAGTTCGCTGGCACCGACGCCGAAGATTTCGTTGAGCACCTTGCCGCCGGCGATTCGGCCCTCCAGGGTTTCCGCGATCACCTGCGGCTGCTCGTGGATTTCCTTGAGCATGTAGTGGCGGTATTCACCGCGCTCGACCGCATCGCTACCAAACGCGGCCTGCTTGACCGGGCGCTCCACAACGGCGCCGTGCTCATCGAAAATCTGTACACGCTCGTGGCTGAGCTCCACCACATCGCCTTCCTGCAAATAGATGAAGCGACGCGTCAACGACAACAGCGCCTGCGGATCGGAGGCGAGGTACTGTTCGCCCTCGCCCAGCCCCAGCACCAGCGGTGAGCCACGACGCGCGCCGATCAGCAGTCCGGGATCGCGCTCGGAAAGCACGGCGATGGCATAGGCGCCTTCCAACTGCGCCAGTGCCGCCTGCACCGCGGCCAGCAACGGCCGGCCATCGGCTTGCAGGTGCACGATCAGGTGCGCGATGACTTCGGTATCGGTCTGCGATTCGAACACGAAACCGGCCTGCTGCAACTGCGCGCGCAGCGTGGCGTGGTTCTCGATGATGCCGTTGTGCACCACGCACACGCCTTGCGAGGCGTGCGGATGCGCGTTGTCTTCGCTGGGAATACCGTGCGTGGCCCAGCGCGTGTGCGCCACGCCGCTGAAACCGGCCAGTGGCGTCGCCTGCTGCCGCGCTTCCAGCTCGGCCACCTTGCCCTTGGCGCGCAGCCGGCGCACGCCGGCATCGGTGAGCACGGCGATGCCGGCGGAATCGTAGCCGCGATATTCCAGCGCCTTGAGCCCGGCGATCAGGTTTTGCACCACGTCGCGCTGCGCGCTGATACCAACGATGCCACACATGAACGATTTCCTCTCCGCGAAAGATGCCAGTTTAACGCCGCGGTGCAAACGCCTGCGGGCAATTGTGGCGGCACGATGGCGCAACCAAGTTGAACGTGTGATTGTCCGGCGGACGGACAGCACGCGGCACGGACACTTCGGCTGATCGTGCAACGCGTTGATAATCATGGCACTCCTGATTGGCACGCGACATGCAATGCGAACCCATCATCGCTTGCAGAACCCAGCCCATGATTCGTGACACCACTTCCCAGGACCGCCAGCTTGCACCGCCCGCGCATGGCCGGCGCTGGGTATTGACTGCCGCAGCCGTTGCGCTCGCGGCGCTGGCGCTGATCACGACGCTTGCGTTCAGCCGGCGCCTGCTGCGCACGGTGCTGTCGTTGTTCCGCGCGCTCAGCGGCACGGTGAGCAGCTACCGCGACAACGATTTCAGTTTCGGCATCGTCTGGAACGGCAACGACGAACTCGGCGATCTGGTCGCCGCGCACAATGCGCTGGGTGCCGCCTTGCGCGAACAACGCCTCACCTTGGTACAGCGCGAGTTGCTGCTCGACACCATGGTGCAGAACACGCCGGTGGCGATGCTGCTGATCGCGCCGGGCGGCCATGTGGTGTTCGCCAATCTGGGCGCACGCCGGTTGCTCAATGAAGGCCGCAAGCTCGAAGGACACAGCCTCGATACGCTGCTGCGCAGCGCACCGGCGGCGCTGGCGGAGGCGGTGGCGCGCCCCGGCGACGGCCTGTTCGTGATTCGCCCGGAGCACGTCGATAACGCCGATGACGAGGAGGTGTATCACCTCGCGCGCAAGCGCTTCAGCCTCAACGGCCGCTCGCACGAACTATTGCTGCTGCGCCAGCTCACCAGCGAGCTGCGCCGGCAGGAGGTGCAGACCTGGAAAAAGGTGATTCGGGTGATCTCGCATGAACTCAACAATTCGCTGGCACCGATCGCCTCGTTGGCGCACTCCGGTGCCGAGTTGATCCGACGCGAACAGGTGCAACGCATCGAATCGATCTTCGCCACCATCGAGGAACGTGCGCGCCATCTGGAAGGCTTCATCAACGGCTATGCGCGTTTCGCCAAACTGCCCACGCCGCGGCTGGAGCCGTTGCAGTGGCCAGCATTCATCGAGCGCCTGCAGCTGCACGCCCAGTTCGCGCTGGATGGCGAGCTGCCGCGAGCGCCGCTGCGCGCCGATGCCGCACAACTGGAGCAGGCGCTGCTGAATCTGATCAAGAACGCGCACGAGTCCGGTTCCGACCCGCAGCAGGTGCAACTGCGCGTGCGCGAGGTACCGCGCGGCACGCGGATCGAAGTGCTCGATCGCGGCAGCGGCATGAACGATGCGGTACTGGCCAACGCGCTGGTGCCGTTCTACTCGACCAAACGCAGCGGCACCGGCCTTGGCCTGGCGCTGGCGCGCGAGATCGCCGAAGCGCACGGCGGCAGCATCAGCCTGCGCAATCGCGCGGATGGTGGACTCAGCGTGGCGCTGGCTTTGCCTGCTGCATGATCCGCACAAGCGTCCAAAGCGCATCGAGTCCGCACAGGACGCAAAAGCTGCAAATAAAACGCTTGGGTAATTGATCCGCGCACAGGCCGTCCATCGCCTGCGGAAACTCTGACTTGATCAGAGTTTCCTTTGCCCTCGGCTAGCGCGGGACTGTGTTTCATTCGCACTGCGAACGGTTCAGCCCGATGCGCACCCCGGCAACACTGCCATGGGTTGCAGGCGGCAGCGGCGCGAATGCCGCAGTTCGCTCGCTGTGCATCACCTTGATCGTGGCTCGGCCACACGCAACGCTGTTGAAAAAAGTCGATTGACGTCGACCATGAGCGGCAAAATCCCAGGCGAAACGCCGCATTGCACCAGCGTCCAGCACATCAGCCGGGGCGCTTAGACGCGCGCGGCGCACTGGTCTGTGATCGCCATCCAAGCGCCAACCGCGACTGCCCAAATACGCGCTGCTGCCGGTAGCGAGGTAGTGCGCATCGACCCACAGGTAACCGTCATCACCGCCCGCCGACGCTCGTCGCAGCAACCAGGCTCCCGATGCGCCAAGCGCTTCGACAAGTGTATCGGTGCCAGCCTGCCAGCGCAGGTGCACGGCGCTGTTCTCGTCAATGCCAATACCGTTGCTGACAGCCGCGTCATGCAGCATGGCGAGCAAGCGCAATTCCCTGCCACGCTCGGAGAAATGGGTGTCAAAAATGATCGCCTCGGGCACCAATCCCAGGCCGCCGGCAGCATCGTAGGTCAATGCTGATTCCGGGATACCAACCCCGCAACGACCGGCACGGGTACAACCGGGCTCCGGCGCCCTGCCGGAAATCGCTTGATGCGCCAGCGCCCATCGGCTCTCGCCATTGCTCAGCATGGCGCGCGATGACTGCACCGCCGATCCGGCGCTGGTGCCAGCTATCACCAACGAACCCGCGGCGAACGACGTGGCGAGCGCACGATGAATGCCGTTGGGTTTGCCGTCGCGAGTGAAAAACACGGTGCGCAAACGGCTTTGGTCACCACCGGAAAAAAATACGCCATCGACCTGTGTCGGCCATTGCGCGAGGTTGGCACGCGCAAGGCACTGTTCCATCTGCTGCACCGCGAGGTCGGGATAGACGCGCTCACGCCCGGGCAATGCCATTTCGGCCCTTCGCACCGTTTCGAGTCGATCGCATGACTCGCCGTGTTCGATCACGCCGGCCAGGGCTGCGTCGAGCGGCCACCAGACCGGCTCCGCGCCAAGCTGGCGAAACACCTCAAGGTAAAAATCGACAACCGCAAACGGATCTGCTGATGCCGCGGTAACGACCGCGATACGCGGCCGAGCAGTGCCATTGCGCCGGGCCAATGCGACAAAGCGCTCCAGCATCTGGGCTGCGTTTGGGTTGCGCGAAGCATGCACATTGACTCCTTCACGGCGTCGCACACCAGCACCATCGATATCCGGGACTTGCAATGCAGCCAAAACCCCTTGTCGTTCGCGCTCCAGTAGTTTGTCCCACCACAGCGCGCCATGTGCTGCGGTTCCATCGTTGCAGGCGCTACCAGCAACTGGCAAACAAACATTCGTGATGGCAGCGATAGCATCGTCTTCGTCAAGTGTTGCTACCTGTTCGCTAGCCACTGCGCGCAGGATAGGGCCGGCCAACGCGGCAATAGCGGCTGGCGATGACGACCACAACGCCGGGTCGGTTGCCGTTGCAACCCCGGTTTCGTCAAAGTGAAAGCGTATTTGCGGCGTTTGTGCTGGCGAGAAACCGGCAAAGGTTTCAGCGCAATCGCGCACCGATGCCGCCGCGCAGATACGCATGCCGCCGCCGATCAGCAGCATGTCACGTGGCGCTTGCGCAGCCTGCGACGGTTTCGGCTGCCACGCGAGCGCGACCAACAAGACGATGAGAAATGAGCGGGTTTGCATCGCTTCACGCTACCGCATGGCGACAAATGGTTGCAAGCAGCAACTCTTACACAGCACTTGACAGCGCGGCAAGAGGTACGCTAGAAAGCGTCCATGCTCTCTCGCGCACTGCTACCGTTCGAGTACGATCCCGGCGAATATCGCTACGAGAGCTATTACCTTTCCGAGTGGTTTGACGAGTAGCGCACGCAGGCACTGCGCGCTGTTTACACGCTGTTCGTCGAAACTTGGTGTCACTGCGCCTCGCAACGGGGTAGGTGCCGCCACTGATGCCACTGGGGAAAATCATGAATCGTCACACGACTCTGTCGCGCGCCTGCGCTGCCGCGTTGGTCGCCCTTGCCTGCACTGCACATACCCAAGCCAACGCTGAAGACCGTTCGGACGACGCGGCAAAACCGCAAGATGCTGCCCGTCTGGATGACGTACTGGTAACTGGTTCCAACATCAGCGGTGTCGATATCCAGGACTCGCAGCCGATCAAGATATTCAGCCGCGAGGATATCGAGCGTTACGGAGCACGCACCGTAACCGACCTGCTGCGTGAGCTGAGCCAGCGCGGCGGCGGCACCGGAAATTTCACCGAAGCCAATTCAGGAAGCAAACAGGGCGATACCCCAGCCGGCTTTGCCGGCATATCGCTGCGCGGCCTTGGCACGGCATCTACGCTGACGCTGGTCAATGGTCGACGTATCGCAGCCGCTTCATTCGCTTCAGGCTCCGAAAACTTTGTCGATGTCAACGCCATCCCGATTGCCGCCATCGATCGTATCGAGGTGCTGACTACAGGCGCTTCGGCAATATATGGCGCTGATGCGGTGGCCGGCGTCGTCAACTTCATCCTGCGGCGGGATTTCGAAGGCGTGCGGGTGGATGTCAGCTATGCCGACAGCGAAGCGGACACCGACGAAGCGCGCTACAACGCCAATATCGTGGCCGGCAGCAACGGCAGCAACTGGCGCGGGATGGTTATCGTCGATTACTTCCAGCGCAACGCGCTGTTCGACCGTGATCGCGGTATCAGCGCGGTCGAGCCACGGCCCTCGCAGCAGGGCATATTTCCCAGCTTCAACGACCTGTTTGCGCAGGAGTTCGATCTGGTCGAGGCCGGCTGCCCCGATGCGCAGCGCTTTGATGGCCGCCCTGGCTTCCCGATCAGCCGTTTCGGTGCGTTCTGCGAGTTGAACCGTAATGCCTTCACTGCGACGGTGCCGGCGACCGAGCGCATTGGCGCATACAGCACATTTTCGTTCGAGTTCGACAACGGCATCGAGTGGTTCAACGAGTTCGCCTATCAGAACAACGATGCCACCGCCAACAGCGAACCGGCACCCTTCAGCAGTGAAGAAGTGCCATTCGACCACCCTGGCATGCCCGAGGAATTGCGCATCCGGCTGCTCGATGCGGGCGTTGATCCCGACTTTCCGATTTTCGCATGGGGTCGTTTCACCGACCCGCGCACGATCAGCAATGAAACCGAGTCCTATCGCTGGCTGAGCGGCTTGCGTGGCGCGATATCCGGCTGGGACTGGGAAACGGCCGCCAGCTACTCGCGCAGCGAGTCCTCGCAAGTCGGCGTCGCCGGCATCGTCAACGTCGCCAAGTTCCGCGCGGGCCTGCGCGGCGAGTTATGCGCTGATGGCCGTCTCACTTGCACGCCCGGTATCGATGGTCTGTATTTCGATCCGTTCAACGGCCAGGCGGCCAATGATCCCGCTGTCATCAGCCTGCTCAATGAACGGGTGCCGCGCAATGGCCTGTCCGAACTGTACTTCTGGGACGCCAAAATCAGCGGCACCTGGGGTGAACTGGCCTCGCGCCCGATCAGTTGGGCCTTTGGCACCGAGGTACGCCGCGAAGAAATCAGCGATTCGCCCTCGCCACTGGCTACCAACGACCCGGTCACCAACGAGGTGCCAGTGTTCGGATTTGGCTCCACTGCCGCCAGCGCCGAGCGCACCCAATACGCGGCGTTCGCTGAGGTGTTGGTCCCGTTGCACGCCAGCCTCGATCTGCGCTTGGCGGGCCGCCTCGATCATTACGACGACTTTGGCAGCGACTTCAATCCAGCGGTCAGCGTGCGCTGGCAACCCAGCGACTCGGTGCTGCTGCGCGGCGGCTGGAACTCATCATTTCGGGCCCCTTCGCTGGCGCAGTCTGGCGCCGGCCTGACCCTCGGCTCGGGATCATTGCCGTGCTCGCCCGGCAGTGAATTTTTCAACAATTTCTGCGATCAATTTGCCGACGATGATGCGTTTCTGACCGAGATTAACGGCAATCCCGATTTGCGTGCAGAAACCGCTGACACCTGGTTTGTCGGCGTGGCCTTCAACCTTGGCCGCAATACCTCGTTCACCGCCGATTATTGGCGCTTTGTGCAACGCAATCTGGTCGACATCGATGAACTTGAACTGTTCCGTCTGGCCTTGCAAGACCCCACACTGGTGGTGCCCGAAGGGAGCCTCGGTGCGGGTGAGGTTGGCATCGAAACACGTGATGGCAGCATCGGCAGCCCAATTGAAGAAGTGCATCTGGCACTGACCAACATTGGTAGGCAAAAGACCGATGGCATCGACTTTTCGTTGGAACATCGCATCGATAGCGAGCGCTTGGGTGACTTGCGCTTGTTTGCCGACGCGACGTGGACGAACTCGTTCAAACGTCAGGAATCGTGCGATGGCCCCGACAGCAGTGGCCGACGCGGCATTGGCGAATGCATTGATGGCGCACGGCTGGTTGAGCGTGTCGGCGAATTCCGTTTCCCGGATTGGGTTGGCAGCATCGGCGTCGATTGGTCACACGATGCCATCTCGACCCGATTCTGGGCCAACTATACCGACAGCTACTTCGACGATGACACCCGCGAAGACGTTCCAGCAGGGCGCAAGGTCGCATCATGGACGGTATTCAACCTCAGCCTGACCTGGGACATCAGCAAGGCGGGATTCGTCAACCTCACGACCCGCAACCTGTTCGACAAAGATCCCCCGTTATCGCTCGGCTCGGCAACCAACGTTGACCTGTTCAACCACAACACACTCGGCCGCTGGTTCACGCTTAGCTACACCCATCGGTTCTGAGCCCAATGCGTGATAGCCAGACCACGGCTGCCGCCGGGCAGCAATCCGGCGGCAATGCGCTGTTGATCGTACTGTCGCTCGCGCTCGTCCTCGGCGTTGCGGCGCAATGGCTGCCACAAGGTATGTTCTTGCCCGATCAACCCCTGTCGATGGCCAGTTACCGTGCCGTTGAGCATTCCGAGACGCTGTCTTTCTTCGCGGGTGACGGCGGCAAGGGTCTGATGAACGTGTTGTTCGAGGGGCTGGTCAGCGGTTCACGCAACAGCGCCGCGGTCGGTGTGGTTGCCTTCTTGCTGATCGTGGGCGGCACATTCGGCGTAATTCATGCCAGTGGCGCACTCGAACGCCTGATCGAGGCGCTGGTGACACACACCGAAGACCGGCCAACGCTGCTCATCATCACCTTGATCGGCATTTTTTCCACTGGCGGTGCGGTGCTCGGCATGGGCGAGGAAACCATCGCCTTCCTCGCGTTGCTGCTGCCGGTATTTCAGCGCATCGGCCTTACCCCAGTGGTTGCGGTGTTATGCACCTACGGCGCCAGCCAAGTGGGCTTTGCCACCTCATGGATGAACCCGTTCAGCGTTGCGATTGCGCAGACCATTGCCGGATTGCCACTTTATTCCGGCTCTGAATTACGCATGCTGGTGTGGCTTGCGGCAACGGTTTTCACGATGCTGTGGGTGGTTGCTCTGGCGCGGCGCACGCGGGCACCCGTTGTCAGCGTGCCGCTCGCCGTGCCCACTCGCCAGCATGCCATCGCTGTAACCGATATCGTGATTGTCTCGGCTGTCATCGGCTGCATCGCCTGGATCGTGGTTGGGGTCACTCGTTGGCATTTTTATATCGGTGAAATAGCCAGCCAGTTTTTTACCCTCGCTGTAGCGGTTGCCCTCGTCGCACGGTTATCGGGGCGCTTGAGCTTGCGTGCGTCGAGCGATGCATTCGCTACCGGGGCAGCGCAACTGGCTCCCACAGTGCTGGTTATCGCCGCAGCCAAAGGCATGCTGTGGTTATTTGGCGGCAGTGACGTGCACAGCCCATCGTCGCTCAACGCACTGCTCTATCATGCGGCCCACCTGTTGCAAGGTCTACCGCCGATGCTCGCCGCGCAAGGCATGTTGGCAACCCAATCGCTGTTCAACTTTTTTGTCACCTCCGGCTCGGCGCAAGCCGCAATCACCATGCCGCTGATGGCGGGCCTTGGTGATCTGCTTGGCGTATCGCGACAAATAGCAGTGCTCGCATTTCAGTTTGGCGATGGGTTCAGCAATCTGCTCGTCCCTACATCGTCGGCAATGATGGGCGCGCTTGGAGTAGCCGGGGTATCGTGGACCCATTGGCTGCGTTGCACCTGGAAGCTCACACTGCTCCTGTTGCTGATTGCAGCGCTCGGTATCGCGGTGGCTTCGGAGATTGGATATGCATGAATCGCCGCCCCTGATGTTGATCCGCGCTGCCACCGTTTTTTGCCCTGCACCGATCGGTGTTGCCGATATTCTGCTCGGGGGTGGACGAATTCTCGCCATCCAGCCGGACTTGCCTATCGCGACACTGGCGTTGCCGGTGAAAATCATCGACGGCCTTGGACTGTGGGCGTGTCCCGGATTGGTCGATGGTCTGGTGCATGTCAGCGGTGGCGGCGGCGAGGGCGGGTTCGCCTCGCGCACACCCGCACTCAACCCCGGCGATGCCATTGCTGCTGGCATCACGTCAATCATTGGCGCCCTGGGTACCGACGATATCACGCGCAGCCACGCCGACTTGCTGGCGGCGACACGCTCACTGCAAGCGTCTGGCATAACTGGCTATGCGCTGACCGGCTCCTATCACGTCCCCGTCACCACGCTGACCGGCAGCGTTCGCGCCGATCTGACGCTGATTCCAGACATCATTGGCGTCGGCGAGCTTGCGATTGCCGACCATCGTGGCTCTCAGCCCGAGGCACACGAGTTGGCGCGTATCGCCGCCGAGGCTCGGGTCGGCGGCATGTTGGCGGGGAAGGCCGGCACGGTGCTGATTCATGTCGGCGATGGTGACGAACACCTGCGCTTGCTGCATGCCGTGTGCGATGCGCACGAAGTGCCGATCCGGCAATGGCAGCCGACCCACATCAATCGTTCACAGGGCTTGCTGTCCGCAGCGCTTGCTTGGACGCGACGCGGTGGCAGCATCGACTTGACCACGAGTACCACGGCGGCGCTCACCGCCTCGGGCGATGTTGTCGCCGCTCAAGCGCTGCATTGGCTGTTTGCAAATGGTGTGCCGCTTGCGCAAATCAGCATGAGCTCGGATGGCCAAGCCAGCCTGCCGCATTTTGATGCGGAAGGTGAGTTGCTTGATCTTGAGGTAGCGCGGGTCGGCAGTCTGCTGGAGACCGTGCGCAGTGCGGTCATTGAATTGCATTGCGCCTTCGCCGATACGATCACTACGGTAACGCGTTCGCCTGCCGAGATATGGGGTCTGCGCAGCAAGGGCCAGTTGCGTGTCGGCGCGGATGCGGATGTGTTGTTGCTTGATCCGGCACAGATTGAGCCTGTGGCATTGATTGCGGGGGGGAGATTGCACCTGCTGCGACAGTGACGCCGTTACAGTGTTCTGCCACGGTGCGGTCAGCGCTTTGCCGGCCGCTGCCACCCCGGCAGGCTGGCCTGCCGCGCACGCGACACCGTGAGCTGCCCTGCGGGTGCGTCCTTGCTGATCACGGAGCCGGCACCGATGGTCGCGCCGGCGCCGACGGTGACCGGCGCCACCAGTGCGGTGTTGGAGCCGATGAAGGCATCATCACCGATCTCGGTGCGTGATTTGTTCACCCCGTCGTAATTGCAGGTGATGGTGCCGGCACCGATATTCACTCGCTCGCCAACCTGGGTGTCGCCGAGATAGCTCAGGTGATTCGCCTTGCTGCCCTTGCCGATCCGGGTTTTCTTGGTTTCCACGAAATTGCCGACGTGGACCCGATCGGCGAGATCGGTGCCTGGGCGCAACCGCGCAAACGGGCCAATCACGCAGTCGCTGCCGGTGATGACGCCATCGAGGTCGCAATGCGCGCGTACTACCGTGCCAGCGGCCAGCGACACATCGCGCAGGCGGCAGAACGGCCCGATGCTCACGCCCTCGCCGAGCACCACGTGGCCTTCCAAAATCACATCGACATCGATCTGAACATCGCGCGCTATCGATACCTCGCCGCGCACCTCCACGCGTGCCGGGTCGGCCAGGCGCGCCCCGGCCAGGCACAGCTCGCGTGCCATCCGCCGTTGATAACGGCGTTCAAGCTGCGCCAGCTCCCACAAGTCGTTGGCACCAGCGCAGTCGCCGGCATCGGCGAGCGGCACCAACAGTGCCGGTTCGCCCTCGGCGGTGGCCAGCGCAAAGATGTCAGTCAGGTAATACTCGGCTTGCGCATTGTCGTTGCGCACCATGGCCAGCCAGGCGCGCAGGCGCCGCGCATCCGCCGCGATCAGGCCGGTGTTGATCCGCCGCACGACGCGTTCTTCGGCGCTGGCATCACGCTGCTCGATGACTGCGCGCACACGGCCATTGCCATCGAGCAGTACGCGGCCATAACCGGTCGGGTCATCCAGTTCCGCCACCAGCACCGCCAGTGCGGCCGGCGCCTTCGCAAGTTCCTGCAACATCGGCACGGTAACCAGCGGCACATCGCCATACAGCACCAGTACCCGCGCATCATCGGGGATCGCCGGCAGCGCCTGCATCACGGCGTGGCCGGTACCAAGGCGCTGCGTCTGCTCCACCCAGTTGAACGAATCGGCGTCACTGAATCGCGCGCGCACCTGCTCGCCACCATGGCCGTACACGACATGGATCGCATCCGGCGACAGCGCCCCCGCCGCGTCGAGCACGTGCCGCAACATCGGTCGGCCGGCAATCGGTTGCAGTACCTTGGGCAGCGCCGAGCGCATTCGCTTGCCCTCGCCCGCAGCGAGAATCAGCACATGTAAACTGGCGTCCATGAGTGCTCCGGTTTTTCTGTTGGCTATTCTATGCCGCGCGTGTGCCCTCGGTACAACGTCGCTGACGTTGCCAAGCGGCCTCGCCGCGCGCATAAGGCGCAGTGCGTGAGTCCGCTGCTGCGCCAAGGCGCAAGTTACGTCGTTGTCGGGCTGGGGCAACTCGCGCTCGATGCGGCGTTGTTCGTACTGCTTACCGCCGCCGGGTTGACGCCGGTGATCGCCAATCCGCTGGCGCGTGCCAGTGCGGCGGGCGTGGGCTTCTGGCTCAATGGTCGCCATACCTTTGCCGATGCGACCGGGCCGCGGCTGGGTGCCAAGCGGTTCTGGCGGTTTGCCATCACCTGGCTCAGCCTCACCATCATCAGCACCGTCGCGGTTTCCGTCGCAACGCACCGTCTTGGCCTGCACGCGGCGTGGCTGGGCAAACCGATGATCGAAGCGGTATTGGCGGTCGTCAGCTTTATCGTGTTGCGGCAGTGGGTGTATCGCGCATGAGCTTGCGTCACGCTGCGCTGATTGGCGGTCGCGATATTCGCCGCGCCCGGCACGGGCGCGGGGGAAGGCAATGCGTGTATTGATCGGCCAGGCCGCCCGGTTCACGCTGGTCGGCGTGGTGCTGATGGGCATCGACACCGGCGTATTCAGTGCGCTGCACTGGCTGGGTCTGGCGTTGCTGCCGGCCAACGGCATCGCGCGCATCGTGGCAGCGTTGGCCAGCTTTTATCTCAATGGCCGCTACAGTTTTGCCGGCCATGGCGCGCCACGCCCGCACGCCATACGGCTGGGCCGCTACGCCGCTTGGTGGGTGCTGATGACCGCGATCAGCACCGGGGTGTTGTGGGCTTGCAACCAGTCATTCGGGGAGTCGTCGGTGTATGTTGCCAAACCGGTGGTCGAGTTCGTGCTGGCGGTGATCGCTTTCTTCGTGTCGCGGCACTGGATTTATGCGTGAGGCGCCGGTGCGGGAACGATGCGTTTGCCAGTCCTCGAGCCGGCGGCCCCGGGTTACGGCCTGTGGCGGCGCGGTGCGCCCCCGGGTTTCGGCCTGCGGCCTCAACCCGGGCTACAACAGCGCGTGCGGTCAGTGCTTGAGGTTTTTGCGCAGGCGTTCAAGTGCCTGCAATTGCGCCACGGCTTCGGCCAGACGCGCTTGCGCCTGCGCCACTTCGATGACGTCAGTGCGATTGGCGAGGGCGCGCTCGGCATCATCCTTGGCCGCCTTGGCAGCGGCTTCGTCGATATCCTTGGCGCGCACGGCAGTATCCGCCAGTACGGTGACCACCTGCGGCTGCACTTCGAGAATGCCGCCAGACACGTAGAAGGTCTGCTCTTCACCGTCTTCCAACAGCAACCGTATCTGGCCGGGCTTGAGGCGAGTGATCAGCGGCGCGTGGCGCGGGGCAATACCCAGCTCACCCATTTCGCCGGTGGCGACCACCATCGCCACCACGCCGTGGAAAATCTCTTCCTCGGCGCTGACGATATCGCAACGGATTGTGCTTGCCATGTGTGATTTCTCCGGTCGGTGGTACGTTGCTCGGGACCCGAAATAGCGTATCAAGGCCAGTTTGAAGGTGTACCGGTTTTCAGGATGGCAGTAGCAACGTGCTCATCGGGGCGCGCTTATTCGAACGAGCAAAAATCCCGGCGCTTGCACAACGCAGCAACGTGCCGGCCCCGTGGTCCCGTGGTCCCGGCTTCTCAGGCCGCCGCACTCATCTTCTTGGCCTTGTCGAAGGCTTCGTCGATGCCGCCCACCATGTAGAACGCCTGCTCGGGCAGGTGATCGCACTCGCCTTCGACGATCATCTTGAAGCCACGGATGGTTTCCTTGAGCGTCACGTACTTGCCCGGTGAGCCGGTAAACACTTCGGCGACGTGGAACGGCTGCGAGAAAAAGCGCTCGATTTTGCGCGCGCGCGACACCGCCTGCTTGTCTTCTTCGGACAGCTCATCCATGCCGAGAATGGCGATGATGTCCTTGAGCTCCTTGTATTTCTGCAAGGTGGATTGCACCTTGCGCGCGGTGTCGTAATGCTCGTTGCCGATCACGTTCGGGTCGAGCTGACGCGAGGTGGAATCGAGCGGATCGACCGCCGGATAGATGCCCAGCGAGGCAATGTTGCGGCTCAGCACCACGGTGGCATCCAGATGCGCGAAGGTGGTGGCGGGCGACGGGTCGGTAAGATCGTCGGCCGGCACGTACACCGCCTGAATCGAGGTAATCGAACCGGTCTTGGTGGACGTGATGCGCTCTTGCAGCACGCCCATTTCTTCGGCCAGGGTTGGCTGATAACCCACCGCCGACGGCATGCGGCCGAGCAGCGCCGATACTTCGGTACCGGCCAGCGTGTAGCGGTAAATATTGTCGACAAAGAACAGGATGTCGCGGCCCCTGCCGGTGGCCGGATCCTTGTCGTCACGGAAGAACTCGGCCATGGTCAGGCCGGTCAGCGCCACGCGCAGGCGGTTGCCCGGCGGCTCGTTCATCTGGCCGTACACCATGGCCACCTTGTCGAGCACGTTGGAATCTTTCATTTCGTGGTAGAAATCGTTGCCCTCACGGGTACGCTCACCAACGCCCGCGAACACCGACAGGCCGGCATGCTGCTTGGCGATGTTGTTGATCAGCTCCATCATGTTGACGGTCTTGCCGACGCCGGCGCCACCGAACAGGCCGACCTTGCCGCCCTTGGCAAACGGGCACATCAGATCGATCACCTTGATTCCGGTTTCCAGCAGTTCGTTGCCGCCCGCCTGTTCCTCGTAGCTCGGCGCGGCGCGATGGATTTCCCAGCTTTCGCTGGCATCGATCGGACCGGCTTCATCGATCGGGCGGCCAAGCACGTCCATGATGCGTCCCAGAGTGCCCTTGCCGACCGGCACCGAGATGCCCTTGCCGGTATTGACCGCGATCAGGTTGCGCTTGAGGCCATCGGTGGAACCCAGCGCAATGCAGCGCACCACGCCGTCGCCCAACTGCTGCTGCACTTCGAGCGTGATCTCGGTGTCGGTGACTTTCAGCGCGTCATAGATCCTTGGCACCTCGGCGCGCGGGAACTCGACGTCGATGACGGCACCAATGATTTGAACGATCTTGCCTTGGCTCATTTTCGCTGCTCCGCAGTAACTATGGTCGGGACTCGGGACTGGGGACTCGGGACTCGGTAGAACACTCGCCGACGCCCTGATGACCTGCCCGCTGTGATGTTGTCCGGACTCGTTATCGAAGGCACGCGACCGGAGGCGTTGAAGGCCGCTCCTCCGAGTCCCGAGTCCCCAGTACCGAGTCCCACTTATTTTGGTTTACACCGCCGCGGCGCCGCCGACGATTTCCGAAATTTCCTGGGTGATGGCCGCCTGCCGCGCCTTGTTATAGACCAGATTCAAGGTGTCGATCAGCTTGGTGGCGTTGTCCGATGCGGCCTTCATCGCAACCATGCGCGCCGCATGCTCGGAAGCCAGATTCTCCAGCACCGACTGGTACACCACCGATTCAATGTACCGGGTCAGCACGTCATCGAGCACCTGCGCTGCATCGGGCTCGTAGATGTAATCCCAGTCATACGTGGAGCTCACTGCATCCGATGGCGGCAACGGCAGCAATTGCTGCACCGTCGCCACCTGGCTCATGGTGTTGACGAAATCGTTGAAACACAGATTGACGCGATCCAGGCTGGCCTCGCAGTAGGCATCGAGCATCACCTTGATCACACCAATCAGCTTTTCGACTTGCGGCTTCTCACCCAGATGGGTGACCGACGCGCGCATGGTGATCTTGACCCGGCGGAAGAACGTCGTCGCCTTCTGCCCGATGCACACCAAATCGACTTCGATGCCGTTTTGCTGGTGCTGACGAATCTCGCCGAGCAGCTTGCGAAACAGGTTGGAGTTCAGGCCGCCGCACAAGCCGCGATCGGTGGACACCACGATGTAACCGACGCGGTTGATTTTGCTGCGTGCCACCAGATACGGATGCTTGTACTCGGCGTTGGCGCGGGCAATATGGCCAATCATCTGCTGCATCAGGCGCGCATACGGGCGCGAGGCCTTCATGCGTTCCTGCGCCTTGCGGATCTTCGATGCCGAGACCATTTCGAGCGCGCGAGTCACCTTGCGGGTGCTCATCACGCTCTTGATCTTGGTTTTGATTTCGCGGCCGCCTGCCATGTGTGCTCTCGTACTTCGTGAATGGTGGGTTTCGCTGCGCTTTACATTGATGGGTTGTTGATGGGTTTCGCTGCGCTCTACCCATCCTACGGGCTGTCACCAAGTGCCCGGGGAATAATTACCAGCTACCGGACGCCTTGAACTCGGCGATGCCCTGCTTGAATGTGGCTTCGAACGCGTCGCTCCAGTCGCCGCTGGCGGTGATCTTGTCCATCAGTTCGCCCTGGGTGTTGGCAAAATGCGCGTGCAGGCCCTCCTCGAAGGCGAGTACCTTGGCCATCGGCACGTCATCGATCATGCCTTCGTTTACCGCGTAGATCGACAGCGCCATCTGCGCGATGGTCATCGGCGCATATTGCTTCTGCTTCATCAATTCGGTGACGCGCTGACCGCGCTCAAGCTGTTTGCGGGTGGCTTCGTCGAGGTCGGAGGCGAACTGCGAGAACGCCGCCAGCTCGCGGTACTGCGCCAACGCGATGCGGATGCCGCCAGACAGCTTCTTGATGATCTTGGTCTGTGCCGAGCCGCCGACACGCGACACCGAGATACCGGCATTCACCGCCGGACGGATACCGGCATTGAACAGATCGGTTTCCAGGAAGATCTGGCCGTCGGTGATCGAGATCACGTTGGTCGGCACGAATGCCGACACGTCGCCTGCCTGGGTTTCGATGATCGGCAACGCGGTGAGCGAGCCGGTCTTGCCCTTGACCGCGCCGTTGGTCGCTTTCTCGACATACTCCTCGTTGACGCGCGCAGCGCGTTCAAGCAAGCGCGAATGCAGATAGAACACGTCACCGGGATAGGCTTCGCGGCCCGGCGGGCGGCGCAGCAACAGCGAAATCTGGCGATAGGCCACGGCCTGCTTGGACAGATCGTCGTACACGATCAGCGCGTCCTCACCGCGATCGCGGAAGTACTCGCCCATGGTGCAACCGGAATACGGCGCAATGAACTGCATCGCTGCAGATTCCGACGCGGTTGCCGCCACCACGATGGTGTGTGCCATCGCGCCATTTTCTTCCAGCTTGCGCACCACACCCGCCACCGAACTCGACTTCTGGCCGATAGCGACGTAGATGCACTTAACGCCGGTGCCTTTCTGGTTGATGATGGCATCGATCGCCAACGCGGTCTTGCCGGTCTGCCGGTCGCCGATGATCAGCTCGCGCTGACCGCGGCCAATCGGGATCATCGAGTCGACCGACTTGTAACCGGTCTGCACCGGCTGCGACACCGATTTGCGCCAGATCACGCCCGGCGCGACCTTCTCGACCGGCGCACTGTGCTCGGCGTTGATCGCGCCCTTGCCATCGATCGGCTCGCCCAGCGCATTGACCACGCGACCCAGCAACTGATCACCAATCGGCACCTGCAAAATGCGACCAGTGGTCTTGGCGGTATCGCCTTCGCGCAGATGCTCGTAGTCGCCCAGCACCACGGCGCCGACCGAATCGCGCTCCAGGTTGAGCGCCAGCGCGAAGGTATTGTTCGGCAGTTCGATCATTTCACCTGCCATCACATCGGCCAGGCCGTGCACGCGCACAATGCCGTCGGAAACGCTGGTCAGCGTGCCCTCATTGCGTGCTTCGGCGGCTAGCTGCACCTTCTCGATGCGGTTCTTGATCAGTTCGCTGATTTCGGATGGGTTGAGCTGGTTGGTGGCCATTACTTCGGTTCCTGATTCGGGTGTCTGCGGCGCCATGCGCGCGGTGTGCTTGTCGTGTGTGGTGTCGCGTCGCTGGCAAATTTTTCGGGCGGTACTGAAAATTGAAGCGTTTGACTTCGCAAATCCCCGGTCAGGGACTGCGACGCGAAAAGCCCAACGGCGGCCCGCAAAGGACGCAAAGGACTTTCTGATTCACTGCGCTCTTGGCGTATTTTGCGGACCCAATGATTTTCTATCTCCGACCCCGAGCACATGTCATTCCCGGCCCCGGCCCTACTGCGCCAACGCGGCACCGAGCCGCGCCAGCTTGGTACGAATCGAGCCATCGATGACCACATCGCCGGCGGCAATTACCGCGCCGCCAATCAACGCCGGATCAATGGCGGTTTCAATGGCTACCTTGCGGCCAAAACGCCGCGTCAGTGCTTGCCGTATCTGCTCGATCTGCGCGGCGTCCATCGCCGTCGCTGCGGTGACGGTGGCCTTCACCACGCGCTCTTCGTCTGCGCGCAAGGCTTCAAACTGCGCCGCGATATCCGGCAACAATTGCAGCCGACGGTTGTTGGCGAGCAAGGCCAGAAACTCGCCGAACATGGCATCGGCCTGCGGCGGCCGCACCAGATCGACCAGCGCCGCGCCCTGCCAGTGCGGATTGCCGAGCACCGCGCTGACGCGGGGATCGATTACCGCAGCGGCGGCAAAACCCAGCGCCTGCGACCAGGCCGGCAGACAGGCATGATCGCGGGCCAGCGAAAACACCGCGCGAGCGTAGGGGCGAGCGAGAGTCGATGCGTTGCTCATGTCAGATCTCGGCCGCCAGCTCGTCGAGCAGGGCTTTGTGGGTGGCCGGGTCGATCTCGCGTGCAATCAGCTTGCCGGCACCGGCCACGGCCAAACCGGCCACTTGGTGGCGCAGTTCTTCCTTGGCACGATGCGCTGCCGCATCGATCTCGGCCAGCGCAGCCGCCTTCTGCCGCGTGGCTTCCGCCAGCGCTTCGAGCTTGGCCTGATCGATGATCTGGTTGCCGCGCGAATGGGCCTGCTCGATGATCTCGTTGGCCTTGCCGCGGGCCTGCTTGATCACCTCATTGACCTGTTCCTGCGCCTGCGCCAGATCGCGCTGGCTGCGCTCGGCGGATGCCAAGCCCTCGGCGATGCGCTGTTGCCGTTCTTCGATGGCCGCCAACAGCGGCGGCCAGATGAACTTCATCGTGAAACCGATGAGTAGCGCAAAGCTGAACGCTTGCAGTAGAAAAGTTGCATTCAGGTTCATGGTGCTCTCCCGATGATCGGAAAGTGACTGCCGCCGTTACCGACGGCAATCACCGGTTCGTGCGGGCCGCATGCGCAGCCGGCAATCCCCCCGGATATCAGGCGCCCGCCGCCAGCACCGCCGACAGCAGCGGGTTGGCAATGGCGAAGAACATGGCGATGGCGAGGCCGATGATGAACGCGGCGTCGATCAGGCCGGCGAGCAGGAACATGCGCGCCTGCAACATCGGCACCAGCTCGGGCTGGCGCGCGGCCGACTCAAGGAACTTGGAACCCATCACGCCGATACCGATACAGGCACCCAACGCGCCCAGGCCGATGATGATGCCGGCCGCAATCGCGGTAAAGGCCTGAACTTGTGCGATGAACTCGACCATTTTGCTTCTCCTGAAATGAAAGGTGATTGCGAAAAAATCAGTGATGCTCGTGTGCCATCGCCAGATAGACGACCGACAACACCATGAAGATGAACGCCTGCAACAGGATGATGAGGATGTGGAAGATCGCCCATGCGGTGTTGAACAGCACGCCCGGCACGAAGGTGACCCAGCTTGCCGCCAGTCCGGCGATCAGCATGAACACCAGTTCGCCGCCGTACATGTTGCCGAACAGTCGCATCGCCAGCGACACCGGCTTGGACAGGTACTCGACGACATTCAGGACGAAGTTGGGCAGCAGCAATGCCAGCTTGGCGCCAGCGCCATCGGCATGAAACGGCGCCGTGAACAGCTCCTTGGTGAAACCCCAGCCGCCCTTGGCCTTGATCGAATAGAAGATCGTCAGCATGAATACCACCGTGGACATCGCCAGCGTGGTGTTCAGGTCGGCGGTGGGCACGATGCGCCAGTAACTGTGGTGTGCCGCTTCCGCGCCGGCAAGGTGGTGAACACCAAAACCGACCAGATCCAGCGGCAGCAGATCCATGGCATTCATGAAGAACACCCACATGAAGATGGTCAGCGCGAATGGGGCAATGAAACGGCGATCGCCATGGAACACATCCTTGACCTGGCCGTCGACGAACTCGAACACGATCTCGACAAACGCCTGCGCCTTGCTCGGCACCCCGGCGGTGGCCTTGCGCGCCAACAACCAGAACCACAGGCAGAAGATCAGCCCGACGCCCAGCCCGGTGGCCCAGGAATCCAGATGCAGCACACCCGAACCGGTCTGCACCGCATTGTGGGTGAGATGGTGTTGGATATATTCGGTCAGTCCGCCGCCGGAGCCGGGTTCAACGCTCACACGTCACCTTGAAATTGGTTGATCTTGCCAAACAACACCTGCGCCAGGCTTGCCGCCACCACGCCGAACAATGCCGGCGCAGCGGGCAATGTCCAGGGGCCGAGCGCAAAGTACAACGCCGCCGCAATGACACACCACTTCAGGGCCATGCCGCCAAGCAACCGCGCCAACACCAACCCTGCCGCGGAAACCCCACCGCCCAACGCCAGCCACGCCAGCAACGCACCCCCGAGCACCACGGCGCCACCCCCCAGCAGCACCGCCAACCCGGAGCGCAGGCCAAGCATCGAGTACGCCAGCGCAAGCACAGCCACGACAATCGATTGAATTGCGATCAGCCGCAGTGCCGCCTGCCGGCCCGCAACGGTGGATGTGCGCACGTTCGGTTCCGGTTGCAACAAAAAAAGGGGTCGGTCAGCACATTCATGCTACCGAGCCTGCGAAGTATAGCAGGCTCTTGCCGACCGCGAAAAGGGGCGATGCAAGGGGAAAGGGGGATTCCGGGCGACAGCGCCGAGCGGCACACTGTCTGGCCTGTCGATGCCGAAAAAAGAACCCCGGCACCAGGCCGGGGTTCGACTTACCACCTGTCGGCAGAACCTGCCGATGCAATCAGAACGTGACGCTCCAACTGTCGATGAAGCCGACATCGCCGCCGGCATTGTCGTTCACCCGCAACTGCCAGGTGCCGTTCAGCGTTTCCGAGGTCAGATTCTTGGTCACCGTCTTGACGATATTGTCGGCACTGCCGCCAGTGTGGTTGTGAATGTTGTACAGCGAACCATCCGGAGCCACCAGATCGACCTTCAGATCGCCGATGTAGGTGTGTACGATGTTGACCGAAATCGAGGCGCTGGACGGCCCCTTGCCACTACGGCCAGACACCGTGATCGGGCTGTTGACGGTCTTGTTGTCGGAAATCGTGACGTTGGTGCCGTTGCTGTACGTCTGTGTCGATCCACCACCGCCGGCGGTGTAGCTGCCGGTCAGGCTGACGCCGGAAAACGTGCTGAACGCCTTCAGATTGACGTAGTAGGTTCCCGCCTGGGCGGTGGCGATGGTGCAGGTCTCGGTATTGCCATTGACGAACGGACGGCAGTCGTACACGGTGTCGGTCGGCTGGCTGCCGAACTTGACGTACATGTCGGCATCGCCGGTGCCACCGGACATCGCAAACTTCAGGCCGGTCGCGCCGGACGGAACGACCATGGTGTACTTGACGTACTGCCCGGTCGCGGCGCCGATGCCGGTCTTGGCCACGCCATTGCTGAGTGCGCCACCGGTGCTGCCACCGCCGCCAGCGCAGCTCACGCCGACCAGAGTGAAGGCGGCGGTCACGTCGGCCTTGCTGAAGCCCAGGTCGGTGGCCGCGGTTTCCACGCCACAGGCGCCGCTGTTGAAGGTGCTGCTCGGGGTCCAGTACAGCGCGTTGGCGCGCGCCATCACCTGAAACGCTTTCTGGGTATTCCAGCCGGTGGTGGTGGCCAGCTTCCAGAACGCCTTGTTGTACACGCCCGAGGAGAAGTGCACGTCCATCGAACTGGTGAAGTTGGCGGCGTTGTCGATCGAACTGCCATCCTGCGGCGGGTTGCTCATGTAGCGCAGCGAGCCGCTACCCTTGAAGATTTCCGGGCCGACCAGGAAGTCGTTGCTGCCCTTCCAGAAGTACTCGGTTGCCTCGCCGCCCATGTCCGAGAACGCCTCGTTCATGCCACCGGACTGGCCGGAGTAGGTGAGGTTGGAATGTTGCTCGGTGTAGCCATGCGATACCTCATGGCCGGCCACGTCGATGCTCACCAGCGGATAGAACGTGGTGGCGCCATCGCCGAAGCTCATCTTGCTGCCATCCCAGAACGCATTTTCGAAGTTGCTGCCGTAATGCACGCGCATGATCAACTGGAAGGTCAGCGCCTTGCCGCCGGTGTACGCCTGGTACATGTTCTGGATCACGCCACCAAAGAAGTGCGCGTCGTTGATCGGCGCGAAGGCGCCGTTAATCGCCTTGGTGGTGTTGCGCGGGCAGGTGTAAGAGAAGGCAGTGGTGCTGGTGCCGGTGCTGCCATTGAGATTGACCGACTTCACATCGGTGTTGTTCATGGTGCAGGTGCTGCCGCTCTGCGCGACATCGAGGAAGCCGAAGCGGCCACCCGAGCCCCACTCGTATTGACCAGTCTTGCTGTTGCCGCCGGGGCCGGTGCCGATCTGCGCGGTGCTCAGGCCGTCCCATTGCTTGAGGATGGCACCGCTCTGGGCATCGACGATGATGAACGGACGGGTCGGGTTGCCGCCGCTGGTCGAATCGGCGAGCAGCTCCACCACATAGCTCAGGTGTGCATTGTCGTTGTCATCGATGAAGATCATCTTGCGCACGTTTTCGCGCTCGATGTTCATGCCGCTGGCCTTGAACGCCGCGTCATCGCCAAACACCAACCCCTTGGCGATCGTCAGCGCCTGCGCCGAACTCAGCCCGGCGTTGACGCCGGCGCGCAAATCCAGGCCAAGGCCACCCACGGCACGCCCAAACACATTGCGCACCATGCCGCGGCTGTCTTCACTGACGACCACGTGCTCACCAAATACCGGTACGCCACGGAACATCTGCTGATAGCGGTAATGGCTGATGCCATTTTTTTCCTTGACGGTATTGAGCACGTGCAGGCTGGACTGGGCATCGAACCCCAACATTTCCGCATGGCGCACGGTAGGGTCAGACGGCACACCAACGGTCAACGCCGCCGTCTGGTACTGCTGGTTGAGCTGCGCGACGTTCTGGCCGTGCAGGTCGATACGGCTGGCGGCTTGCGCAGAACCGAGCGACAGCGCACAAGCAATGGACATCAGCAAAGCGGGCCGAACGAATCGGCTTGAGTCATGGATCACGGAATTATCCCCAGGAAAAATAGCTAAAAGGCCGTGGCAACGGCCGGACGGACATCCCTGCATTCTTGGCCGCGCACCAGTCCCCGGCACGCCGTGCGAGCCAGCCCGACACATCGCTTGCGCGCGCACCCCCAGGCTGGCGTGATGAGCTTCACAAAACTCACCACCCGATCGAGCCTAAGCGGCAATTCAGCCAGCGGTCACGCTGCATTGCAGCATGCGCGGTGCGCGATGGCGAACGCGTTGAAGATAATCGACGCGGCTCCGTGCTGGCTGTGCCGAGACCCGCGATTGCCCAGCGTGTCTTCGCTTGTATACCGCAAATGTCGTTGCACAAACCGTTACAGTTGTCCGGCCTATCGGCGCCTGCCAGAACTCAACCCGGATCGGGATTGCGCAAGAACCGCGCCATCGATGCCCCGGCGCGCGCCGGCTCAAACTCGGCGGCAACGTCGACGAAACCGCGCAGTACGGCAACTTCCTGCGCTTTGCGATTGAGGCCATCGCGTATCTCGGGGCTGGCGCCGGCCTGCAACAATCGCCGCACCACGCTCGCCAGTCCGTGCAAGGCGGCCAGATGCAGCGGCGCAAAACCACGGCCTTCACGGCTGCCCAACGACACCCGCTCCGCGAGCAACCGCTCCAGCGTTGCCAGGATGACGCCTTCGTCGCACTGCGCGCTGGTATCAGCGCGCGCACCGAGCAGTAACAGCAATGGCGTGTGGCCACTGTCGCTGACCGGATCCGGATCGGCGCCCGCCAGCAACAGCGAGTCGAGCAAATCCAGCGCCTGCTGGCGATCGCGGCACTGAAACAGGAATTGCGCCGCGTAGTGCAGCGGCGCATGGCCTTGATCGTCCAGTGTGTTGACCTGCGCCCGCCGCGACGCCAAGCGCTTGACCAGATCGGTGAGACCCAGCGCGCAGGCCACCATCAGCGGCGTTACCCCGCCCGGCAACGGCTGATCGACCTGCGCACCACCGGCCAGCAGGCATTCCACGATTTCTGCCTGGCGCATGCTGACCGCCGCCGACAATGGCGTGGCGCCGGTATGGGCGGCCAGCGAGGGGTCGGCACCGGCGCGCAGCAAACGCTCGACGATGGCGCGTTGGCCACCGCCGGCAGCGCGCAACAACGCCGTACAGCCTTGCGCATCCTGCGCGTCGATCGGCATGCCCAACGCGAGCAAGCGATCGATCGCCAGCACGTCACCCGCCATCGCTGCCGCCGGCACATCCGACGGCCGCAGCGCACGTGACGGCAGTGGCCACAACGGCCACTCCAGCCAGCGTACCAGGTCGTGATGGCCGTTGGCCAAGGCAATGCCCTGCGCGGTCTGGCCGTCCGGCGCGCGCGCCGCAACCGCGGCACCATGCCGGACCAGCACGCGCACCGACAGATCGCTGCCGACGGTGCAGGCCAGATGCAGCGCGGTGAATCCACGCGCATCGCGACGGCCACTGTCGACGCCCATCGCCAGCAGCCGATCGAGCAACAGCGGCCAGTCCAGGCGCGCCGCGAGGCATACGCTGGGGGTGCCCTGGCGATCGGGCGCAAACGGATCAGCACCGCGCGCCAGCAATTCCACAGCCAGTTGTTCGGCCCGCTCGGGATCATCGACGCCCGCCACGCACGCGCTGAGGTAGCGCGCCACAACTCCCGCGCCGGCCGGGCTGATGGCTTGTTCCAGCAAGCGCCGCAGGCCGTGTGCCCCCGCCTCACCACGATCGAGCAGCGCGAACAACACGCTGTCCTGGCCGACATGGCTGCGATCGGCCTGTGCGCCGTGCGCCAATAGCCAGCGCACGACGCCGTGGCGGTCGTCATCGATGAAGCCAAGTAACAATGCGTCGCGCGCAGCAGCGGGCGGTGGTGCGAGCTCAAACAGCGCCTGCGCCTGCGCGAAATCGCCCTCGCCCAGTGCCTGTTGCAACAGTTCGGCAGGCGTGCGCACTTCGCCTGCAGGGTCGCTGTCATCGTCCTGAATGCTGGCGGGCAACGCCTGCTCCGGCTCAAGCACCGCCACCAAACGCCAGCGGCCGGCGGCCATGGCATGCTCGATCGGCCGTTTGCCCTGGTGGTCGCAATGCTCGCGATCAACGCCGATCGCCAACAGCAATGTCATCACTTCGGCCGAGTTGCTCGGCGACAGGCAGGCCAGCGCCAAGGCGTTGCAGCCCTGCGCGTCGCACACCTGCACATCCAGCCCAGGCTGCTCGGCAAGCTGCTGCAACACCTTGCTGTTGCCGCTGCTGGCAGCCTGCAACAGCGGCGTCATGGCGAACGCATCACCAGCATTGCAATCGGCACCCGCCGCAAGCAAGGCCGCGACGACATCCGCATTACCGGCTTGGCATGCCAGCAGCAACGCCGTGCGTTGTTGTGCGTCGCGGGCATCCACCTTGGCCTTGTGGCGCAGCAAAAGCTCCACGCCTGCGGCATCGTCCTCACCGGCGCTGGCGGCCAGCAGCGCCGGCTGTCCCGCTTCCGGGGCCGGCTTGGCGCCGTGTTCCAGCAGCATGCGTGCGATCCGCCAGTTACCGGTGGCGCACGCCACCGCCAATGCGCTCCAGCCTTCGCCATTCACGGCGTCGAGCACGGCGCCGGCATCGAGCAGTGCCGCCACCACCCCTGGATCGCTGGAGCGCGCGGCATGATGCAGTGGCGTATTGCCCTCGCCGTCCGCGGCGCGGGGGTCGGCACCATTGGCGAGCAGCATGGTGACGGCATCGGGCCGCCCTTGCCAGCTATCGCGGGTTGCCACCAGCAGCGGGCTGAGGCCGGCATGGCGATGATTGATGTCGATGCCGCGCTCCAGCAATGCTCGCAGTACACGCAGGTCCGGCAGCAGCACCGCCAGCATCGCCAGCGTGCGCTGGTCGCGCGCGTCAGCGGGCGGCAACGCGTGTACGTCGGCGCCAGCGGCAAGCAGCTCCAAAGCGCGTTCGCTGTCGCCATCGGCAACGGCACGATACAGCGCCTGCGCTGTCGATTCGGCCTGCACCGCGGGCGGCGATACGCTGTCGGCAGCGATATCCAGTACCGGCTCGACCCGCTCGGCACGTCGCGTGGCAACCGGTGCCATGGCCGCAGGCGCGCGCCACGTGCGATTGCACCGCGCCAACACCACCTGCACCGCGGTGGCCAGCACGACATGCGCCAGCAGCAGCGGCGCGCGCAGATGCGTCGCAAAAACGGGCTCCGGCCAGGCCAGCAGCAAACCCGCCACCACCAACAGCAACAGTGCGGCCGCCACAATCAGCCCGAACGCGTCACTGACTTCGCTGATTTCGTTGCCCTCGCGGCTGGCCGCGATGAGCGCGCGCAAGCCGCCACCGATCTGTGCCGCACGCACGAAGCTCGGCCAGGTATTCCACAACGCGAACAGCAACAGGCCGGCTACCGAGCACAGCACCAACAACGATTCGATGCCCGGATAGGCGATGAACATCTGCAATGGCCACGCCATGGCAACCGCTACAGCGAGATAGGGCAAGGCATACAGCAGCGCCGCTGCCAACATGTCGCTGGCGCGCCGAGCCCAGCCCTCCCCGTGCGCTCGCCACCCCAAAAGACTACCTGCCGCCAGCGCCAGCGGCGCCTGCGCCAACCACAAACCGAGCAGTGCCAGCGGATGCACAACCACGAGCGGCAACAAGGCAAGCCCGACGCCGCTCAGCCCGGCGAACACGGCAACCCGCGGCGCACGCTGGTGTTGCGGCTCAGTCATGCGTCATCACCGCCATCGCGAGTGCGCTTATCGGTGCCCACGCCAACGCAATGGCGGCAGCGCAGCAATCGAGAAAAAACAGCAGTGGCGAACAGGGCATAAGGTTCTGTATGCCGGCGCGGGGGCACCGTTACTGGCCAAGGATAACCGCACAAGCCGGTGCGTGGACACGTTTTGCGCGCCGGACTTCGCGGCAAGCGCCCTCAGTGGCCTCAGTGCCATCTCGTCAGCAACGTGGCATCCGGGTTAATCTCGCGCTTTGCGCCATTCGCCATTCATGGAGATCGCCATGCGCCGCACCGTCGCGCTGATCACGCTTGCCTTCGTGTTGCCGGGCTACGCACAACCGCTGAGTCTGGAGCAAGTTATGGCGGATCCGGACTGGATCGGCAACCCGGTCGAAGCCGCCTGGTGGCAACTGGATGGCCAGCATGTGGCCTACCAGCAAAAGCGCGAAGGCAGCGCCATCCGTGATCGGGTCGTACTCGATCTGGCCAACGGCTCCAGCGCCGTTGCGGCCGCGGCACAGCACGCCACGCTGGATCCGGCCGATGTGGTATTCGATCGCCGGCGCCAACGCGCCGTATTCGTGCGCAATGGCGACGTGTTCGTCCGCGAGCTGCGTTCTGGCGCGTTGCGCCAGATCACCGCCAGTGCCGACGACGAAGCCGCGCCGATGTTCAGCGCCGATGAGCAGGCCGTGCTGTGGCGGGTGGGCAACGATTGGTACCGGCTGGCATTCGCCGAAGGGGTGGCCCGGGCGGTCGCCTTGCCGCGCGCCGAAAAAGACCCACAAGCAGAGCCCGCAGCGGATGATTTGCGCAGCGATCAACTCCGTTTGATCAGCACCCTGGCCGCTGACCGCGAGCAACGAAAGGCGGCGCAGGAGCACACGCAAGCGTTGCACACGGCCGACCCGTCGCGCGCGGCGGCGGCAAGCTATCTGGGTGACGACATCGACATCCAAGCCAGCAGCCTGTCGCCCGACGGCCGCTGGTTGCTGGTCGTCACCACGGTCAAGGGCGACGACAAGGGCAAATCCGGCAAGATGCCCAAGTACGTCACCGAATCGGGCTACGAGGAGTTAGAAGACGTGCGCACCCGGGTCGGCCGCAAACCGCCGCTGCCGCACAGTCTGAAACTGATCGATCTACGCGACGGCAGCAGCACGGTTGTCGAACTCAAAGCGCTGCCCGGTATCGACAAGGACCCGCTCGCCGGCCTGCGCAAGGCCGCCGGCAAAGACCCGCTCAAGGGTCTGCGGGCGGTAACCATCGACACCCCGCTCTGGAACCGCCGCGGCGATCGCGCCGCGATCATGCTGCGCGCGATTGACAACAAGGATCGCTGGATCGTCAGCCTCGATCCGGCCAGCAAGGGCGTGCGCGCAAGGCACCGGCTCAGCGACCCGGGCTGGATCAACTGGAGCTTCAACGAGCTTGGCTGGATGCCGGACGAGCGCAGCCTGTGGCTGCTGTCCGAGCAAACCGGCCATGCCCACCTGTATCTGGCGGCGGATGGCAAGGCAGCAACCGCTCTGACCAGCGGCGCATGGGAGGTCTCCGCGCCAACACTCGGCGCCGATGGCCGGCAGTTCTTCTTCATCTGCAACCGGCAATCGCCCGGCGATTACGAGTTGTGCGCGCTGGACATGCAAACCGCCGCGGTGCGCGCGCTGACCGCGCTCGATGGCGTGGAAGACTTCGCGCTGTCGCCGGATCAGCAGCACATCCTGGTGCGCCATTCGGCCAGCTACCTGCCGCCGCAACTGAGTGTAATGGCCAGTGATGGCAGCGCGCTGCGCCGGCTCACCGACACCCGCAGCGAAGCGTTCAAGGCGCAGCATTGGATCGCGCCACAGTTCGTGCAGGTCCCCTCGCAACACGGCGCCGGCCCCATTGCGGCAAAACTGTATGGCCCCGCCACGCTGGAACCCGGCAAGCGCTACCCGGTGGTGATGTTCGTGCATGGCGCGGGTTATCTGCAGAATGTGTGGTCGCGCTATCCGAATTATTTCCGCGAACAGATGTTCAACAACTTGTTGGTGCAACGCGGCTATATCGTGCTGGACATGGATTACCGCGGATCGGCCGGTTATGGCCGCGCCTGGCGCACCGCGATCTACCGGCAGATGGGGCATCCCGAGCTGGACGATTACCGCGATGGCATCACCTGGCTCGCGCAAACCCAGCAAGCCGACCCGGCACGGGTCGGCATCTACGGTGGCAGTTATGGCGGCTTCATGGCGTTAATGGCGCTGCTGCGCGCACCCGACGCGTTCCTCGCCGGCGCTGCCCTGCGCCCGGTCAGCGACTGGTCGATGTACAACCACGAATACACATCCAACATCCTCAACAGCCCGGACCTCGACCCCGAGGCGTACCGCACCAGCTCACCAATCGAATACGCGCAAAACCTCAAGGGCCATCTGCTGATCGCGCACGGCATGATCGATGACAACGTGTTTTATCAAGATTCAGTGCGCTTTGCGCAGCGGCTGATCGAGCTGAAGAAAGCCAACTGGGAGCTGGCCGGTTACCCGCTGGAACGGCATGGCTTTGTGCATCCCCAGAGCTGGTACGACGAATACCGGCGCATCCTGGAACTGTTCGAGCGCACCTTGAAGGCAACGCCGTAAATCCGTAGATCAGCGTCAAGCCCGACAGGCTGCCAGGATGGCTCTGCATGCGAAGGGTGTTCCGGCAAATCGACAACCGCCGCGCAAATCGCTCACCCGCGCCGCAGGGTGAGCGCAATGCCACCCAGCACCAGCGCCCCCGACACCACCACCCGCAAGGTGATCGGCTCGGCCAGCACCATCGCACCGGCCAGCGTTGCCAACACCGGCACCAGCAGTTGCAAACTGGCCGCGCGCACGGCGCTCAAGGCAGGCAACACGCGATACCACAGCGCGTAGCCCAAGCCCGAGGTGACTATGCCCGAGAGCAGCGCATAGCCGACGCCAGCGGCCGGCAACGGCGTAATCGGCCAGACCAGCACCGCCAGCAGCGCCGCCAGTACGCCAGCGCGGGCGAAATTGCCGGCGCTTGCAGCCAGCGGATCGCGGCTGCGCCGCCCATGCAACGAATACACGCCCCAGGCAATGCCGGCAGCGAGCATCAGGGCGCTGCCCAGCAGCGGCGGTGCATCGAGCCCCGGCCGGGTCAGCACCACCAGCCCAATAAAGGCACCCAGCAAGCCCAGCCAGTGCCACGCGGCTGGCCGCTCGCCAGCCAATATGCCAGCCACGACCATGGTGATCTGTACCGCGCCGAACAGCAACAGCGCACCAAGGCCGGTTGCCACACTGACGTAGGAAAATGAAAACGCAGCGGCATAGACAAACAATGCGACAGCGCCATACCAGTCGCCTGCCTGCCGCACTCCGTTGGCATAGCGACGGCGCCAATGCACCCATGCCGCCAGCGTCAGCGCACCCGACGCCAGACGAATCAGGGTGTACGCCGCCGGCCCGATGGCGGTGGTCGCCAGCGCCAGTCGGCCGAGCACGCTGTTGCCAGCGAACGCGAGCAAGGTCAACGCCACCAGCAGCGGCAGCTGCCAGCGCGATCGATTGTGCTCAGTCGAGTGCGACGGCACTGGCATGTTCGCGGGTCGCCGCAAAGCGAACCTTCGGCCAGCGCTCCTGCATCAGTTGCAGGTTGACCCGGGTCGGTGCCAGGTAGACCAGCAGACCGGCGGCATCGAGCGACAGGTGCGACGCCGCTTTCTCGCGAAACTCGTCCAGCATTTTGGCATCGGCGCAATGCACCCAACGCGCGGTCGCCACGGTGACCGGCTCGAAGCCCGCATCCACGCCGTATTCATCCTTGAGCCGGTACGCCACCACGTCGAACTGCAGGGTGCCGACCGCGCCGAGAATCAAATCGTTGCTCATCAACGGCCGGAAGAACTGGGTCGCGCCTTCTTCGGACAACTGCGCCAGCCCCTTTTGCAGCTGCTTGAGCTTGAGCGGGTCGCGCAGGCGGGCACGACGAAACAACTCCGGCGCGAAATTGGGAATGCCGGTAAACGCCAGCACTTCGCCTTCACTGAAGGTATCGCCGATCGAGACCGTGCCGTGATTGTGGATGCCGAGCACGTCACCGGGCCAGGCATCGCCGGCAATCTCACGATCCGATGCCATGAAGGTAAGCGCGTTGGCCAGCTTCACTTCCTTGCCCGAGCGCACATGCAGCGCCTTCATGCCCGGCGTGTAGTGCCCGGAACAGATGCGCAGGAATGCCACCCGGTCGCGGTGCTGTGGGTCCATGTTGGCCTGGATCTTGAACACGAAGCCACTGAATGGTTCTTCCTCGGCAGCAACCACGCGCGTGGCAGTGGCCTGGCGGCGTGGTGGCGGCGCGTGCTGGACGAAAAAATCCAGCAGCAACTGCACACCGAAATTGTTGACCGCCGAGCCGAAAAACACCGGCGTCTGCTTGCCGGCCAGATAAGCGGTTTCGTCGAACGGCTGTGAGGCGCCCTGCACCAACTCAAGCTCGTCGCGCAACTCGTTGAACTGCGCCTCGCCCAGGCGCTCGCGCAATTGCGGCGCATCGATCGCTGCAAAGATGGTGGAATCCTGACGGGTGAAGTTGCGGCCGGGCTCGTACAAATGCACTTCGCCAGTTTGCAGATGCACCACGCCGCGCAGACGCGAGCCCATGCCAATTGGCCAAGTGATCGGCGCACACTGGATGCCGAGTACCGATTCGACTTCATCGAGCAGATCGATCGGCGGCTTGCCCTCACGATCGAGCTTGTTGATGAAGGTCATGATCGGGGTGTCGCGCATCCGGCACACATCCATCAACTTGATGGTGCGCTCTTCGACACCCTTGGCCACGTCGATCACCATCAGCGCCGAGTCCACCGCAGTCAGCACGCGATAGGTGTCCTCGCCGAAATCGGCATGGCCCGGGGTATCGAGCAGGTTGATGATCCGCCCCTCGTACGGGAACTGCATCACCGAGGAAGTCACCGAGATGCCACGCTCCTTTTCCAGCGCCATCCAGTCGGACGTGGCGTGGCGCGCCGCTTTGCGGCCCTTGACCGAGCCGGCCATCTGGATTGCACCGCCGAACAGCAGCAGCTTTTCGGTCAACGTGGTCTTGCCGGCATCCGGATGCGAAATGATCGCAAACGTGCGGCGGCGGCGGGTTTCGCGGGTGTGTTCGGACATGCACGAGCGCGGCCACTGCGGCCACGTTTCACAAGGGATGGCCGCGAATTATATCAGCGCACGCCATGCCGCCGGTCGCTGCGCGGCTCATAGGAAAAATATTGCGCGATCGGCTCGGGCATGTGCAGCGCGTGACCCTGCAGGTAATCCACGCCCGCCATGCGCAGCGCCGCGCAAATCGCGTCGGTCTCGGCATGTTCGGCAATGGTGCGCTTGTCCGACACATGCGCGATATCGGTGATCGCGCGCACCACCGAGGCGGACATCGGCGAGCCTTCGATATCACGCACAAAACTGCCGTCAATCTTGATGTAATCCACGTCCAGCGAGCGCAGATACGCGAACGAACTGAAGCCGGTGCCAAAATCATCCAGTGCGAAGCGACACCCCAGCGCGCGCATCTGCTGGATGAAAGCGCGGGCGCGCGCCAGATCATGCACGGCGCTGGTTTCAGTGATTTCAAAGCACAACTGCTGCGGGGTCATCCGCGAGTCGCGCAACTGCGCAGCGACAAAGCGCGCGAAATCCTCATTCATCAACGAGCCGGCGGTGAGGTTGACCGCACAGGTGTCGATGTCGGCCAGCGTATCGGGGTGGTCATCGAACCAGCGCAACACCATCGCCACCACGTGGCGATCGATCTGGACACCCAGACGAAACCGCTCAGCCGCCGGGATGAAGTCGCCCGGCATCAGCAACGGGCCACCGGGGTTCAGGCGCAGCAATACCTCGAAATGGCGGCCTTCCTGCGCCAACGCGACGGCAGGCACGATGTCCTGGCAGTACAGTTCGAATTGATCATCGTCCAGACCGGTACGGATGCGTACCGCCCAGCGCATTGCCTCGGTGCGCGAGCGCATCTCGCCAGGGCCGGTGGACGCCACGCACAAGCGATTGCCGCCCATTTCCTTGGCGGTGAAGCAGGCGGCATCGACCTGCGCCAGCACGCTGGAATAGCCGCCGGCCTGGGCGCTGAACACGACAATGCCGGCACTGGCGCTGGTATTGAGCACCAGCCCATGCCACGCCAGGCGGTAACGCTCGATGCTTGCCAGCACAGCCTGTATGCGGGTACGCGCGCCGATCTCGTCGCAGTCGTGCAGCAAGGCGACAAACTCATCGCCGCCCATCCGAAACACCGTGTCCGATGGCGTCAGTTGCGCCCGCATCAAAGACGCCACCCCCTTGATCAAGGCATCGCCGGCCTCGTGGCTGGCGGTATCGTTGACCAGCGTGAAATGATCCAGATCAAAATACGCCAGTGCGCATGACCCGGCGTGGTCAGGCGATGACTGCTGCATCGATGCCAGTTGCGCGCGCAGCGCATCCTCGAATGCCGTGCGATTGGGCAGGCCGGTCAGGGGGTCGCTCATCGCCCGCCGCAGCAGCGAACGCTGCGCCAGCCGTCGTTCGTGAATGCCGACCGACAACAGCAGCGGCGCAATTGCCAACAAACTGAGGAAAGCCAGCAGCATCACAACATCCAGCAAGCGGGTCGGCGGCACAAAAGCGCCCACCCCCAGCGCGATGGCAGTGGCCATCACAACGACCATCAACGACACGCCCGCCGCCGTCCAGATCGGCGGGAAGCGCATCGCCGACCACAACAACAATGCCAGTGGCACCGCCGTCAGCCCGAGAATGAACGGACTATCGATGTGCGCACCGCTGATCACGGCAACCAGTGCGGTCAGCAGCAATACCGCCCAGATCACCCGTTCGCGCACCGCCCCGTAATCGTCGCTGCGCAAGGCTGGGGTCAGGTCTAGCCTTTTGCCTCGTGCGACACCTGCAACACCCAACCCGGATGAGTCACCTGCACGAGGCAAAAGGCTAGACCTGACCCCAGCCTCACCACCAGCCTTGCCCGCCTTGCGCATCAGCAACTGCAGGGCGACCGGGGTCAACGCCGCCACACTCAGCACATCGCCCAGCGCCCAACGCACCACGTTTACCGGCAACTGTGCCAGATTGCTCAATCCCGCCACATACAAACCGGTCGCGCCGATGACCCCACTGATGGCCGCCAGCAGCAAGCCGCCTTCGAGGATGCTCAAGCCATAGGCAACACTGAGTTTGGGCAGCGGATCACGACGCTGCACCCAGCACACGCCAGCGAGCACGCCCAGCGCGTTGGAGAGCACCGAAAACGGCAAAAAATCCCATGCCACCGGATCCAGCAAGCCGTGCATCAGCAGATTGCCCAGCGGCACGTACCACCACCAGCGCAGGCCGTAGCGCAGCACCACCGCAAACGCCAGCCCGGATGACGGCCAGAACAGGGCGACCTCACCGGGCGCATGGATCAGGCGCAACGCCACTGCCGTGCCGGCAAGGTATAACCCGACCAGCATCAGCGCGCGCAACAAAGATGGCCAGCCCCTGTGCATGCGGCCATCCTACCGCGACTGAGCGGGCCGCGAAACGGCAAGCAGCGGGCACGGCATCAGGCCGCCCGGCTCAGCGCAGCGGCGGCTTCGGCGCCCTCGCCGGGTCATTGAAGGCGGCACTCAGCAATTGCAGTTCGCCGCCATCGAGCAGCGGCTCGGCGCCCACGCGCAGGCGTTCGATCACGGTGGCCAGATCGGTCAGCGGTGTTGGTCGAAATGCGGCCCAGCCGTTGCGGCCATGGCGCTTTACCCAATACAGCGCCTTGTCCGCCAGTTCGATCATGTCCTCCCAACCCAGACGGATGTGGCCATCGTGAAACAACGGGTATTCGGCCAGCCCGACCGATACCGTCAACGTCAGCGTGCGCCCATTGGCGAGCGCAAACGGGTGGCTGGCGATGGTTTGACACAGACGCTCGCCCATCACTGCCAGCGATTGGTTCGGCATCGGCCGGAAGATCAGCAAAAACTCCTCGCCGCCCCAACGCACCACATAGTCGCCGGTCCGCAGCAAGCCACGCAGTTGCAGCGCCACTTGCAGCAATACGCGGTCGCCTTCCAGGTGGCCGTGTTGGTCATTGATGCGCTTGAAATGATCCAGATCAAGCAGCGCAAACAACATCACCTGCTGATGACCGTTCAGGGCCGGCAACTCGCGATCATAAAAACCGATGTCGGCTGGCATCTGCAATTCGAGGAAACGTCGATTGCGCAAACCGGTCAGCGGGTCGGTCTGGCTGGCCTCGCTCAAGCGCTCGTTGAGCGCCTTCAATTCGGCGGTTCGATGATCCACCAAGCGCTGAAGATGCGCCTCTTGTACGGCATGACGATGCAATACACGCCTGACGCCGATAACCAGCACGGCGAGTAATGCCAATACCACGGTGCTGCGAAACAACACGGTCTCGTGCCACAGCGGCGGGATCGTGAAACTTAGCTGTGCCGGCTCGACCGCCTGTACCCCGGCATTGTTCGCTGCCCGCACCTCGAACCGGTAGCTGCCAGGCGGCAGGTTGGTGTAATTGGCTTGCCGTGGCGCGCCATCGGCGAGCACGCTCCAGCGCCGGTCGTAACCGTGCAGGCGGTAGTGGATCAGCGTGCTGCGCGGATCTTGATAACTGAGCGCAGCAAACGCAAAGACCATATCGCGCATGCCTGCCGGTAGCGGCGGCAATGTTGCCAGCAGGGTGTCGTGCCACTGCTCACCCACGCGCACCTGCTCGATATACACGGTGGGCGCAACCGCATTCTTGACGACTTCGCCGGGCGCAAGCGCCACGATGCCATCACGGCTCGGAAGCCACAGCGAACCGTTG
>Ga0100392_1000115_pt1 | contig 82928 bp, 87 predicted proteins | sample CryGeymeta201516_FD_81548 | JGI IMG/M metagenome (GOLD analysis project Ga0100392, IMG submission 81548) | Groundwater microbial communities from Crystal Geyser aquifers in Utah, USA - Crystal Geyser metaG 2015-16 | ecosystem: Environmental > Aquatic > Deep subsurface > Groundwater | place: USA... | reverse complement strand
CGCATCCTCGACCGGGCCGTCGCCGCCGAGCTGCGCATCGATCTGTGCGCGCACCCCGGCAGCGGGCGCGTCGACCTGCATCATGCCGTCGACGAACAGGCGCAGGCCGCTGATCGTCGGCATCCGTCCGGCGCTGGTATGCGGCGCGGCGAGCAGGCCGAGCCCCTCGAGGTCCTGCATCACGCCGCGGATCGACGCGGGCGACAGGTTGAGCTGCCCCGCCTGCGATATCGTCCGTGATCCCACCGGCGCGCCCGTCGCGAGATAGCTTTCGACCACCAGCCGAAAGATATCGCGCGCGCGTTCGTTGAGGTCGCTGATGGGGGGAGGGGTCATGGCTGCGATGTAGGTAGATGACCCATTTGAGGCAACGTCATGCACCAATTCGCGACGGGTATGGTTCGCGGCGTACTATATAGGGGGGGAAAGATAGATGGAGGCTGTCGATAATGGCGTCCACCCTCTTTGCGTCGCGTCGGGTGGTCTCACTACATTGCGTGGGCGGCTTTGAAAGTGCGCGGTTGCGATATATAGAATAGAGGCCAATACGATCGTTCGATGCCTCATACATAAGGGCATCGGTCGGCAGGACATCGTAAACGTAGTCGCATTTATGTTGCGTTGCTTCGATATAGCCACCTTGACCAGGTCTGGCGGGCGGCCAAGGGAGGTCTAGGATCGATGAGCCTATGTGCTCGAATTCGATGGAGGATAGAGGGCGAATCGTTCGGCTCATCTCTATAGGCGTGTCTTTATTGGCAACATATATCGGTGTGCATCCGGGGAACTGCACGTTTTGGGGCAGCCAAGCCACAGTCAGGCTTCCGCGTTTGAGATGAAGCGAGAGCTGCACCGGGCATTCGCCAAAACGGGCGGGGTCGCGATGATCGAAATCGCTCATAAGGAAAAGCTCGTGCAGGTCGCGGAGCATTGGAGGGGAGGTACGTTCCCTTGGCTCTACCAAGGTCGCCGAGGCGATCAGCATAGCTGCTGTGACACATCCGAGCCCTGCAGCGAAGGTTGACGAAAACTGCCGCATGTTCCACCTGCTTTTGCTGTCTGATTGCGACTGAGCAATAGGATAACAAATTTCCCGCGACACGTCATCGTTGCGATCAAATCCAGAAAGGCATAATTCATGCGACCTTCCGGCCGCGCGCCCGACCAGATGCGCGATATCATCATCGAAACCGGCTTTACCCGCCATGCCGAAGGGTCGGTGCTGGTCGGCTTCGGCGACACGCGCGTGCTGTGCACCGCCAGCGTAGAAAAGGGCGTGCCGCCGTGGCTGCGCGGCAAGGGCGAGGGCTGGGTGACGGGCGAATACGGCATGCTGCCGCGCGCGACGCACACCCGCGGCAATCGCGAAGCGGCGCGCGGCAAGCAATCGGGCCGGACGCAGGAAATCCAGCGGCTGATCGGCCGTTCGCTGCGCTCGGTGGTCGATTTGAAGGCGCTCGGCGAACGTCAGATCACGCTCGATTGCGACGTGTTGCAGGCCGACGGCGGCACCCGCACCGCCTCGATCACCGGCGCGTGGGTCGCGCTGCGCCTCGCGGTCGACGGGCTGCTTGCCGGCAAGCTTATCAAGACCGACCCGATCGCGCAGAATATCGCCGCGATCAGCTGCGGCATCCATAACGGCACGCCGGTGCTCGACCTCGATTACGACGAGGACAGCAATGCGCAGGCCGACGCCAATTTCGTCCTCACCGGCGACGGCAAGCTTGCCGAAGTCCAGGCGACCGCCGAGGGCGCGACCTTCGACGAGGAGGAACTGCTGCGCTTGCTGCGCCTCGCCCAGATCGGCTGCAGCGCGATCTTCAAGGCGCAGGACGAGGCGGTCGACAAGGTCCGCAATTCGTGACCGCCGGGCGCGAACCCGATGCCGACGGTGCCGGCGACGGCGGCCGCCAGGCGATCCGCAAGCTCGCGCCGGGGCGGCTGGTCATCGCCAGCCATAATGCGGGCAAGGTGCGCGAAATCGGCGCGCTGCTCGCGGCCTACGGCATCGAAACCGTCTCCGCCGCCGATCTCGATCTGCCCGAACCGGTCGAGAACGGCACGACGTTTATCGCCAATGCCGAACTGAAGGCGCTGCAGGCCGCCGATCTGTCGGGGCTCCCCGCGCTCGCCGACGACAGCGGCCTGTGCGTCGAGGCGCTCGGCGACGAGCCGGGGATATTCTCGGCGCGCTGGGCCGAACTCGCCGACGGCAGCCGCGATTTCGGCGAGGCGATGCGCCGCGTCGAGGCGCAACTGCAGGATCTCGGCCCCGGCACGTCGCGCGACGCCCATTTCGCCTGCGCGCTGACGCTCGCCTGGCCCGACGGCCACAGCGAAAGCTTCGAAGGCCGCGTCGACGGCACGCTCGCCTGGCCGCCGCGCGGGCAGAACGGCTTCGGCTACGACCCGGTGTTCGTGCCCAACGGCCATAATGTCACCTTCGGCGAGATGGACCCCGAAGCGAAGCACGCGATGAGCCACCGCGCCGATGCTTTCCGTCAACTGGTCGCGGCGGTGTTTTGAACGCGATGGGCGAACCGCTCGCGCTTTATGTCCATTGGCCGTTCTGCGTGTCGAAATGTCCCTATTGCGATTTCAACAGCCATGTCCGCGAAGGCGTCGACATCGCCGCCTGGCGTGCCGCGCTGCTCGCCGATCTCGCCTACGAGGCGCAGCTTAGCCCGGGGCGGACTCTGGGGTCGATCTTTTTCGGCGGCGGCACCCCGTCGCTGATGCCGCCGGGGCTCGTTGCCGACCTCATCGCCGCCGCCGCACGTCACTGGACGTTCGCCGACGATATCGAGGTCACGCTCGAAGCCAACCCGTCGTCGGTCGAGGCGGCGCGCTTCGCCGATCTTGCCGCTGCCGGGGTCAATCGCGTGTCGCTCGGGCTGCAGGCGCTCGACGACCGGGCGCTGGCATTTCTCGGTCGCGCGCATGACGTTGCCGAGGGACTCAAGGCACTCGATACCGCGCAGCGGAATTTCGACCGCGTCGGTTTCGACCTGATTTACGCGCGGCCCGGTCAGGAGCTCGCCGCCTGGGAAGCCGAGCTCGCCCGCGCGCTCGGCTTCGGCACGGGTCATCTCTCGCTCTACCAGCTCACCATCGAACCCGGCACGCGCTTCGCGACGCTTGCGGCGAAGGGCGCGCTGGCGATCCCCGACGGCGACGATGCCGCCGACCTGTTCGAACTGACGCGCGCCATGACCGCCGCCGCCGGCCTGCCGGCCTATGAGATCAGCAACCATGCCCGATGCGGCGAGCAAAGCCGCCACAACCTGACCTATTGGCGTTATGGCGACTATGTCGGCATCGGCCCCGGCGCGCACGGGCGGCGGCGCAAGAGCGCGACCGAACGCCACCGCAAGCCCGAAAACTACCTCGCCGCGGTCGCGCGCAACGGCCACGGCATCAAGCACGAGCGCGACCTCGACGCCGCGACGCGCGCGACCGAGGCGTTGCTGATGGGATTGCGCCTCGACGAGGGCATCGACCTCGCCCGCATCGCCGCGCGTGCCGGCGTCGCGCGCGATGCGCTGATCGACGAGGCGGCGGCGCGGCGCCTCGCGGGGCAGGGGTTCGTGACGCGCGACGGCGACCGGATCGGCGTCACCGGCGCGGGGATGATCCTGCTCGACGCGATCTTGCCGCAACTCGTTGCAACCGCCTAGGGTGGCGGCATGACCGCCGCATCCGCCCTGATCGCCCGCTGGCGCGACCATCTCGCCAAGGAGCGGCGGCGCTCGCCGCATACGGTGCGCGCCTATGTCGCGACCGCCGAGCGCGTCTGTGCCTTTCTCGCCGAGCATCGCGGCGAGGCGGCAAGCGCGGCGGCGCTGGCGAGCCTGTCGCCCGCCGACATTCGGTCGTATCTCGCGGCGCGTCGCAACGACGGGCTGAGCAACGCCTCGGCCGCGCGCGAACTGTCGGCGCTGCGCGGCTTTCTGCGCCATGTCGGCGGCGATGAGGCGACGGTACCGCTGATCAAGGGTCCGCGCGTCGAAAAGGGCGTGCCGCGCCCGCTGTCGCCCGACGATGCGATCGCGCTCGCCGACGATCTCGCCGAATCCGCGCGCGACGCCTGGACCGGCGCGCGCGACTGGGCGGTGCTGATGCTGCTCTACGGCGCGGGCCTGCGCATCGGCGAGGCGCTGGCGCTGACCGGCGCCGTCCTGCCGCTCGGCGAGACGCTGCGCGTGACGGGCAAGCGCGGCAAGACGCGGATCGTCCCGCTGATCGCGGCGGTGCGCGACGGGGTCGATGCCTATGTCGCTTTGTGCCCGCACGATCTCGATCCCGACGGTCCGTTGTTCCGCGGCCGGCGCGGCGGGCCGCTGGCGCCCGCGATTATCCGCCGCGCGGTCCGGGGCGCGCGCACCCGGCTCGGCCTCAGCGATCGCGCCACCCCGCACGCGCTGCGCCACAGCTTCGCGACGCATTTGCTCGCCGGCGGCGCCGATCTGCGCAGCCTGCAGGAATTGCTCGGCCATGCCAGCCTGACCTCGACGCAAATCTATACCGCGGTCGATGCCGCGCACCTGCTCGACGTCTATCGCAGCGCGCATCCGAGGGCCGAATGACCGCCATGACCCTTAACGACTTCGACGCCGACGCCTTCCTGCGCGACTATTGGCAGCGCCAGCCGCTGCTGATCCGCAATCCGTGGCGGCAATGGCGCAATCCGCTCGACCCCGACGACCTCGCCGGGCTGGCGTGCGAGCCGGGGATCGAATCGCGGCTGATCACCGGCACGCGCGACGCGCTGACCGCCGAGGACGGCCCGCTGCCCGAAGACCGCTTCGGCCGGCTCGACCGCGCGCCGTGGACGTTGCTCGTGCAGGCGGTCGACCAGCACGTCCCCGCGGTCGCCGCTCTGATCGAACCGTTCCGCTTCATCCCCGACTGGCGGATCGACGACGTCATGGTCAGCGTCGCCGGCGACGGCGGCGGCGTCGGCGCGCATTTCGACCATTACGACGTCTTCCTGGTCCAGGGGCTCGGCCGCCGCCGCTGGCAGGTCGGCGCGCGCTGCGACGACGACACCGCGTTGCTGCCGCACGATTCGGTACGCCTGCTCGCCGATTTTCAACCGACCGACGAATGGCTGCTGGAGCCGGGCGACATCCTCTACGTCCCCCCGGGCGTCGCGCACAACGGCGTCGCGGTCGGCGACAATTGCATGACCTATTCGATCGGCTTTCGCGCGCCCTCGCGCGGCGAGTTGATCGGCGGCTGGGCCGACGACCTGCTCGCCGGGATGACCGACGACGATCGCTATGCCGATCCCGGCTTGCGCCGCCAGGCCAATCCCGGCGAAATCGCGCCCGCCGCGATCGACCGGCTGCACGCGCTGGTGACCGAGAAACTGGGCGATCGCGCCGCCTTCGCGCGCTGGTTCGGCGAATATGCGAGCACGCCCAAATATCCCGAGATCGACTGGTCGCCCGAAACCGCGATCGGCGTCGACGACCTCGACGCCTATCTGGCGCACGGCGTCGCGCTGATCCGCAATCCGGCGAGCCGCTTTTCGTTCATCGCGCAGGGCGCGGGGGCGGTGCTGCTGTTCGTGGACGGCGAGAGCTGGCTGTGCGAGGGCGCGACGGCAACGCTGGCGGTCGATCTGTGCGCCGACCTGCGCCTGACGTTCGACGCCGATCGCGTCGCCCCCGGCGCGCCGCGCGCGCTGCTCCTCGACCTGATCAACGCGGGCAGCCTCGGCTTCGACGACCGGGATTAGCGTGCCGGCGGCCTAGCGCGCGTCGGGCACCGCGACCTCGCGCCAGCTGCCAGGGGCGATGGCGTCGAGCGACCAGTCGCCGACGCGCCAGCGCACCAGCCGCAGCGTCGGATAGCCGACCGCCGCGGTCATGCGCCGGACTTGGCGGTTGCGTCCTTCGCGGATCGCCAGTTCGATCCAGCTGTCGGCGACGGTCTTGCGGAACCGCACCGGCGGGTCGCGCGGCCACAGATCGGGCGGGGCGATGCGCCTCGCCTCGGCGGGCAGCGTTTTGCCGTCGCCCAGCGCCACGCCCTTGCGCAGCGCCGCCAGCGCGGCATCGTCGGGTTCGCCCTCGACCTGTACCAGATAGGTCTTGGCGAGCTTGAACTTGGGATCGGAGATGCGCCGCTGCAGCCGGCCGTCGTCGGTCAACAGCAACAGCCCCTCGCTGTCGCGGTCGAGCCTTCCTGCGGGGTAAACCTCCGGCACGTCGATATAATCGGACAGGGTCGCGCGTTTGGTCTCGCTGCCGCGATCGGTGAATTGCGACAGCACGCCGAACGGTTTGTTGAACAGGATCAATCGGGTCATGCGCCCGCATAGGCGCCCCGATGCGCGCCTGACAATGCGCGTGACGCGCGCGCCCGAAATGCCCTCCGGCGCGACAGCAATCGCTTCGCTCGTTTTGACTGAACGAGGTTGTTCGCTTCACAGTGCGTGCGCGATGCCTAGGATGGAACAGGAAATTCACGCACAGGAGAGATGTCATGGATGTTGCAAAAGGTTCGATCGACGGCGGCGGCTGTCCGATGGGCGGCGACGGCGGCGTGCGCGCGCTGCTCGGCCGCACCAACAAGGACTGGTGGCCCGAAATGCTGGCGACCGAAATTCTGACCCCCAACGGCCCGTCGAACCCGATGGGCGAGGATTTCGATTACGCCGAAGCGTTCAAGGCGCTCGATTACCAGGCGCTCAAGGACGACCTCACCGCGCTGATGACCGACAGCCAGCCGTGGTGGCCCGCCGATTACGGTCATTACGGTCCGTTCTTCATCCGCATGGCGTGGCACGCTGCGGGCACCTATCGCACCGCCGACGGACGCGGCGGCGCCAATAGCGGGCAACAGCGTTTCGCCCCGCTCGATTCGTGGCCCGACAACGGCAACCTCGACAAGGCGCGCCGCCTGCTGTGGCCGATCAAGCAGAAATACGGCCAGAACATCAGCTGGGCCGACCTGTTCATCCTCGCCGGCAACGTCGCGATCGAAAGCATGGGCGGGCCGACCTTCGGCTTCGGCGGCGGACGCGCCGACGTCTACGAGCCCGAACGCGACATCTACTGGGGCTCGGAAGACAAATGGGTCAATCAGGGCGTCCAGACGCGGATCGACCCGACGCACGGCTTCGAGCAACTCGAGGGCCCGCTCGCCGCGATCCAGATGGGGCTCATCTACGTCAATCCCGAAGGTCCCGGCGGCAACCCGCACGACGACGAAGGCATGGCGCGCGACATCAAGGAAACCTTCGCGCGCATGGCGATGGACCACGAGGAAACCGTCGCGCTCACCGCCGGCGGCCACACCTTCGGCAAGTGCCACGGCAACGGCGATCCGTCGACGCTCGGCGGCGCGCCCGCCGCGGGCGACCTCGCGGCGCAGGGTTTCGGCTGGGTCAGCGGCGAGGAGCATGGCGGCATCGGCGAACACACCGTGACCAGCGGGCTCGAGGGCGCGTGGACCAACACGCCCAAACAGTGGAGCGAGAACTATTTCCGCCTGCTGCTCGATTACGATTACGAGCTGGTCAAGAGTCCCGCCGGCGCCAACCAGTGGCAGCCGATCGACCAGAAACCCGAGGATATGGCGCCTGCCGCCTGGGACCCGTCGATCAGGGTCCCGACGATGATGACCACGGCCGACATGGCATTGAAGCGCGACCCCGAATTCCGCAAGATTTCGGAGAAGTTCCGCAACGACCACGAGGCGTTCAAGGACGCCTTCGCGCGCGCCTGGTTCAAGCTGACGCACCGCGACATGGGGCCCAAGGTCCGCTATCTCGGCCCCGAAGTGCCCGAGGAAGACCTCATCTGGCAGGATCCGGTTCCCGCTGGCACGATGCCGTCGGACAGCCTCGTTTCCGAAGTGAAGGCCAGGATCCGCGCCAGCGACCTGACCGTCAGCCAGCTGGTCAAGACCGCCTGGGCTTCGGCCTCGACCTATCGCAAGTCCGATCATCGCGGCGGCGCCAACGGCGCGCGCGTCGCGCTCGCCCCGCAAAAGGACTGGGATGTCAACGAACCCGCGATGCTCGCCAAGGTCATCGACACGCTCAACGGGCTGCGCGGCGACATGAGTCTCGCCGATGCGATCGTGCTCGGCGGCGTCGTCGCGCTCGAAAAGGCGATCGGCGACGCGGGCGCCTCGTGCGATGTGCCCTTCACCGGCGGCCGCGGCGATGCGACGCAGGATCAGACCGACGTCGACAGCTTCGCGGTGATGGAGCCCGAGGCCGACGCCTTCCGCAACTATGTCGGCAAGAAAAAGCTGCTGGTGAAGACCGAGGAGATGATGATCGACCGCGCCTCGCTGCTCGGCCTGTCGGTGCCCGAGATGATCGTCCTGATCGGCGGGCTGCGCGTGCTCGGCGCCAACCACGGCGAGCGCGGCCACGGCCATTTCACCAAGCGCTCGGGTCAGCTCACCAACGACTTCTTCGTCAACCTCTACGACATGACCAATGTGTGGAAAGAAAGCGAAGGTTCGAACGGCGAGGAATATGTCGCCACCGACCGCAAGAACGGCGGCAAGACGTGGGAAGCCACCCGCGCCGACCTCATCTTCGGATCGAACTCCGAACTGCGCGCGGTCGGCGAGGTCTATGCCGAAAAGGGCGGCGACGAAAAGTTCGTGCGCGACTTCGTCAAGGCCTGGACCAAGGTGATGAACGCCGACCGTTTCGACCTGGCGTAATCGCGCCGAAACCGATCAGGCCCGCTGCCGTATCGGCGGTAGCGGGCGTTTTTGGCGCCGGCTTAACCTGTTCGCTTAATTTTTGCGCCGCGTCGCCAGCCGCCGGTCGATCGCATCCCAAATCATGCCGGGCGTGTCGGTTCCGTTGAACTGGTCGATCGCGACGATGCCCGTCGGGCTGGTGACGTTGATTTCGGTCAGCCATTCGCCGCCGATGACGTCGATGCCGGTGAAGATCAGCCCGCGCTTTTTCAGTTCCGGCCCCATCGCGGCGCAGATTTCCTCTTCGCGCGGCGTCAGCGTCGTCGCCTCGGCATGGCCGCCCGCGGCGAGGTTCGAGCGGAATTCGCCTTCTCCGGGCTTGCGGTTGATCGCGCCCGCGATCTCTCCGTCGACCAGCACGATGCGCTTGTCGCCCTCGGCAACGCTCGGCAGGAACGCCTGGACCATGAAGGGTTCGCGCCAGACCTGGCCGAACAGCTCGACCAGCGCCGACAGGTTCATGCCGTCGTCGCCGATGCGGAACACCGCCTTGCCGCCGTTGCCGTGGATCGGCTTGACGACGATCGACCCGTGCTCGGCGTGGAAGGCGCGGACCTCGTCGAGGTCGAGCGTCACGAGCGTCGGCGGCATGAAGCGCGCGTAATCAAGCACCATCACCTTTTCGGGCGCGTTGCGCACGCTGGCGGGATCGTTGACCACCAGCGTCCGGTCGGCGATCCGTTCGAGCAGGTGCGTCGCGGTGATATAGCCGAGGTCGAACGGCGGGTCTTGGCGCATCAGGATGACGTCGATGTCGCGGCCAAGGTCGATCACCTCCTCGTCGCCCAGCGTATAATGGTCGCCGGCGACGCGCTGGACCGTCACGCGGCGCGCGCGCGTCGTCAGCCGTTCGCCCTGCCAGGTCAGGTGACGGACGTCGTAATGCCACAGCCGCGCCCCGCGCTCCTGCGCCGACAGCATCAGCGCGAAGCTCGAATCGCCGGCGATATTGATCGATTCGATCGGGTCCATCTGGACGGCGACGTTGAGGGTCATGCGGTTGTTCCTATCCTATCCACGCATTGGCGATGTGGCGCGGCAGGCGCCCGGGCGCAAGCAGCAGCACGTCGATACGGACATCCTCGCCGTCGGCGGCATAGCGCGAAGCCAGCGCTTCCGCCGCGGCCGCCACCCGGCGCAGGCGGTATTCGTCGATCGCAGAGTCGAGATCGGCGCCGCGCGCGCGCCATTTGACCTCGACAAAGGCGACCAGGCCGCCCCGTTTGGCGACGATGTCGATCTCTCCGCCGGGCGCTTTCACCCGCCGGTCGAGGATCCGCCAGCCCTTGGCGCGCAGATACCAGGCCGCCGCCGTCTCGCCCTTGCGCCCGTGCGCCTCGGCGGCGGCGCGGTTCACCGCTCGTCCTTGATCGCCACCGCGCGCGCATAGACGCGGTCGCGGTCGAGGCCGTGGCGCCTGGCAAGGTCGCGCGCCGCTTTCGACGGCGGCATCTCGACGAGGAGCGCGCGCAGCGCCGCGTCGATCGCGGCATCGTCGAGGGCGACCGGCGCCGCGTCGAGCGGCGGCGCGACGACGAGGACGATCTCGCCCTTGGGCGGGGCATCGGCATAGCGCGCGGCGAGCTCGGCCAGCGTGCCGGTGACGCATTCCTCGTGCAGCTTGGTGAGCTCGCGCGCCACCGCCGCCTCGCGCGGCCCTAGCACCTCGGCGAGATCGGCAAGGCTGGCGCCGATCCGCGGCCCGGTATCGTAAAAAATCAGCGTCGCGCGCACGCCCGCCAGCTCGCTCGCGACGTCGCGCCGCGCCTTGCTCTTGTTCGGCAGGAAGCCCGCGAACAGGAAACGGTCGGTCGGCAGGCCCGCGAGCGTCAGCGCCGCGATGGCCGCGCTCGGCCCCGGCACGGTGACGACGCTGACGCCGGCGGCGCGCGCCGCGCGGACCAGCTTGAATCCGGGGTCGGAGATCATCGGCGTGCCCGCGTCGCTGACCAGCGCGACGACCTCCCGCCCGGCGCGGGCGATCAGATCGTCGCGCACGCGCGCATCGCTATGGTCGTGATAGCTGGTCAGCGGCCGCTTGATGCCGAGATGGCGCAGCAGCTTGCCGGTGACGCGCTTGTCTTCGCAGGCGATCAGGTCGGCGGCCGCCAATATCGCTTTTGCGCGCGCCGTCACGTCTCCCAGGTTGCCGATTGGCGTCGCCACGATATAGAGGCCCGACGAAGGAGAGAATTCCATGGAACTGGTCTTGGCAGAAAGCGCCCGCGTGCGGCAAGGGGAGAGCCTCGCCGATACGATGCGCGGCGTCTGGCGGATTGCCGTCGTCGCCTTGCTCGCAATGCTCGTGGCGGGGTGCCAGACGCTGCTGCCCAAGGGCGCCGAACCGCCGGTTCAGCCGACCACCCAGCCCAGCGAGCCGGTCGTCGAACCCGGCCTGCCGACCGATACCGAACGCCACCGCGTCGCCTTGCTCGTTCCGCAAACGGGCGAAAACGCCGGCGTCGGACAGTCGATCGCCAATATGACGACGATGGCGCTGCTCGACAGCAAGTCCGAACGCGTCCGCATCACCACCTACGATACCGCGCGCGGGGCCGAGGCGGCGGCACGCCAAGCGATCGCCGACGGCAACAAGCTGATCCTCGGCCCGTTGCTGTCGTCGGACGTCAAGGCGGTGGCGCCAATCGCGCGCGCCGCCAATGTTCCGCTGCTGAGCTTTTCGAACGATACCGCGGTCGCCGGCAACGGGACCTTCCTGCTCGGCTATGTGCCCACCCAGGCTGTCGAGCGCGTCGTCGAATATGCGCAGGCCAAGGGCTATTCGAACTTCGCCGCGCTCGCCCCCGAAGGCCCCTATGGCGAACGCGCGCTCGCGGCGATGCGATCGGTGATCAAGGAACGCGGCGGCGCGCTGCTCGCCGCCGAACGCTATGGTCGCTCGGCGACCGAGCTCAGCGGCGCGGTGCGCCGCCTCGGCAGGATCGACGGCTATGACGCCGTGCTGATCGCCGATGGCGGTCGCATCGCGGTGCAGGCTGCGCCGGCGCTCAAACAGGCCAATGCCGATGTCCGGCTGCTGGGCACCGAATTGTGGAATACCGATGCCTCGCTGGCGGGATCGCCGGCGCTGCGCGGCGCCTGGTTTGCCAGCGTCTCCGACGGTCTCTACGGCCAGCTCGCCGACAAATATCGCGCGCGCTACGGCGAGATGCCGTTCCGCCTCTCGGCGCTCGCCTATGACGCGGTGCTGCTGACGGTGCGCGTGTCGCGCGACTGGAAACCGGGCACGACCTTTCCGATCAACCGCCTGTTCGCCAGCGACGGCTTCGGCGGGATCGACGGCATCTTCCGCTTCGACAATCTCGGCATCGCGCAGCGCGCGCTCGAGGTCAGCGAGGTCAAGGCGGGCGGCTTTGCCGTCATCGAGGCCGCGCCGACCAAATGGTGAGCTAACCCGGCTCGCTCAAGTCCCCTTCCCGTTCACGCGAGGGGGAACTGCGCCTATCCGATCGACTGGCCCGTCGCTTCCCAGTCCTTGAGGAACCCCTCGATCCCCTTGTCGGTGAGGACGTGCTTGAACAGGCCCTTGATGATCGCCGGCGGCATCGTCGCGACATCGGCGCCGATCTTGGCCGATTCGAGGACGTGGATCGGGTGGCGGATCGACGCGACGAGGATCTCGGTCCCGAAATCGTAATTGTCGTAGATCAGGCGGATGTCGCTGATCAGCGCCATGCCGTCGAAGCCGTTGTCGTCGTGCCGCCCGACGAAGGGCGAGATGAAGCTCGCCCCCGCCTTGGCCGCGAGCAGCGCCTGGTTGGCCGAAAAGCACAAGGTGACGTTGACCATCGTGCCGTCGTGGGTCAGCTTCTTGCACGTCTTCAGCCCGTCAATCGTCAGCGGCACCTTGATGCAGACATTGTCGGCGATCCGGCGCAGCACCTCGGCCTCGCGCATCATCCCGTCATGGTCGAGCGCGACGACCTCGGCGCTGACCGGCCCGTCGGTGATCGAGCAGATCTCCTTCGTCACCTCGATGATGTCGCGCCCGGATTTCTTGATCAGCGACGGATTGGTGGTGACGCCGTCGAGCAGGCCGGTATCGGCAAGCTCGCGAATGTCGGCGATGTCGGCGGTGTCGGCGAAGAATTTCATGCGGCGGCTCCCGGGCTGCGGTAAAATCGATTCGGCATCGCTATAGCGGGCGGGGGCGGCGGGCGCACCCTTGGCCGAGTTCCGACATCCCTCTTCGGGCAGCGGAAGGGGCAAAAGGCTCGGCAGGTTCGCCCGAAGCGACGGTCGCCAGTTGCGGCAGGCGGTTACAGCACCCCGAACACGCCCTGGATCAGCGTGCTGTTGCTGCTCGACGGATTTGCGCGGATCGCGGCTTCTTCCTGCCCGATCGCGGCGTAGATGCCGTCCGACGCCTTGCGGCTGACATCGCGGGTGAGGCCGTTGAAATCGATCCCGGTGGCAAGGCGCAGCGCCTCGGTGACGACGCCGCTGTCGAACAGGCGCAGGCCGTCGGCGATGCCGGGGAACATCGCGCCGATCAGCGCGTCGCCCATCTGCCGTTCGAGCAGCGCGGTCGCCGCGCTCGGCCCGCCGCGCACGACCGCGAGCGCGTCGACGATGCTCATCGTGCGGATCGCGTCATAGACCAGCGGCGCGGCGTTTTCCGCCCCGCGCTCGGCGGCGCGATTGACCTGCAGCTGCAACCGGTCCTTGATCGGGCCCGAGGTCAGCACGCGCGACAGCAAAGATGCCGCGCCGCTGCCGCCGAGTTCGGGCGGCAGGTCGATGCGCGCGACCTGCGAATCGAAAAAGCCGTTGGGTTGCAGCAGTCGGGCGAACGCGCGCTGCGACGATATCGTCAGCAGTTCTCGGATCGCATCGACGATGCCGAAGCCGCCCAGGCCCCCCACGCAGCCCTGGAGCGACATGGCGGGCAGGGCGAGGACGGGAAGCGCCATCGCGCCGCCCAAGATCCGGCGGCGGCTGAGCGTCGTTAACTGGGTCATACGGTTTTCTCCTGATCGCGCGGCAACGGGACTAGCGTTCCGCCTTTGTTCTAGCTATGCGCTTCCCATGGCCAAGTCGAAACGCAGATACGCCTGTCAAAGTTGCGGCACCGTCACACATAGATGGCAGGGCCAGTGCGGCGACTGCGGCGAATGGAACAGCCTGGTCGAGGAATCGGCGCCGACCGCGTTCACCGCCAAGCACGATCTCAGCGGCGGCGGCAAGCCCGTCTCGCTCGAGGGACTCGACGGCGACATCGCGCTACCTGACCGCATGCCGACGGGCATTGCCGAGCTCGACCGCGCGCTGGGCGGCGGGTTGGTTGCGGGATCGGCGACGCTGATCGGCGGCGATCCGGGCATCGGCAAATCGACGCTGCTGCTGCAGGCGGCGGCGCGGCTCGCGCTCGCCGGGCGCAGCGTGGCGTATATTTCTGGCGAAGAGGCGGCGGGGCAGGTGCGCATGCGCGGCCTGCGCCTCGGCCTCGGCAAGGCGCCGGTACAGCTCGCCAGCGCGACCTCGGTGCGCGATATTCTGACTACCTTTTCACGCGGCGACCCGCCGGCGATGCTGGTGATCGATTCGATCCAGACGATGCACAGCGACCTGATCGAAGGCGCGCCGGGCACGGTCAGCCAGGTCCGCGCGTCGGCGCACGAGTTGATCCGCTTCGCCAAGCAGAGCGGCACCGCGCTGGTCCTCGTCGGCCATGTCACCAAGGACGGCAATATCGCGGGGCCGCGCGTGCTCGAGCATATGGTCGACACCGTGATGAGCTTCGAGGGCGAGCGCAGCCACCAGTACCGCATCTTGCGCGCGCTCAAGAACCGCTTCGGCGGCACCGACGAGATCGGGGTCTTCGCGATGGGCGCCGACGGCCTCGACGAGGTCGACAATCCGAGCGCGCTGTTCCTGTCCGACCGCGCGCAGGACGTCGCCGGAGCGACGGTGTTCCCTGCGCTCGAAGGCACGCGTCCGGTGCTCGTCGAGGTCCAGGCGCTGACCGTGCGCCTGGCCAGCGGGGCAACGCCGCGCCGCGCGGTGGTCGGCTGGGATTCGGGTCGACTGTCGATGATCCTCGCCGTGCTCGAGGCGCGCTGCGGGCTCAGCTTTTCGAGCTGCGAGGTCTATCTCAACATCGCCGGCGGCTATCGCCTGACCGATCCCGCCGCCGATCTCGCGGTCGCCGCCGCGCTGGTGTCGGCGCTCAGCGAACGCGCGCTGCCGTCCGACGCGGTCGTGTTCGGCGAGCTGGCGCTGTCAGGAGAGCTGCGCCCCGTCGCGCATGCCGGGCTGCGGCGGCGCGAGGCGGCCAAGCTCGGCTTCACGCGATCCTACGTCCCGCGCGCGGTGGCGAAGGGCGACAAGGGCGGCAGCGCCGACATGACCGCCTTTGCCACGCTGCAGGATTTCGTCGACCATATGATGGGGCGATAAGACGTCGCCCCGCCGGAGGCTGGCGCCGGCCCGACGACGGTGGGTCGGCGCGGTTGGCGAGGGCTGCCGGTGCTGGCGGGCAGGAGGGAAAGTCGTTTCCGGTCGCTCGCCGCTTGAGCCTGGGCGCGCCACCGCCTAATAGCCTGACACCGATTTGACTGGAACATCCGCCTTCATGACTGCGCTCGACATCCTCGTCATCGTGCTGCTCGGCCTCAACGCCTGGATCGGCTATCGGCGCGGGTTCGTCCACGAAGTCTTTGCGCTCGCCGCGCTGATCGCCGCGATCGTCGTCGTGCGCCTGTTCCACGCCCCCGTCGCCAGTTTCGCGGGCGAATATGTCGCCAATCCGTCGGGCGCGGCGATGCTTGCCTTCGTCGCGTTGTTCGGCGTTACGCTCGGCATCGGCAAGTTCGTCGCCGCGCGCATCGGCCAGCGGTCGCGCAATTCGTTCATCGGTCCATTCGACCGCGCCGTCGGCGTCGGCTTCGGCCTGGTGCGCGGCCTGGTGGTCGCGACCGCGCTGTTCCTGCTCGTGCTGCTGGTGTTCAACACGATCTACGGGCGCGACCACGATCGGCCATTGTGGATGACCGACAGCCGCAGCTACACGCTGCTCAACGCCAGCGGCGCGGCGATCACCGACCTCGTCGCCCAACATCGCCAGGAGGACAAGGATCGATGAGCGGAGCGCTCTATAACCGCGATATCATTCGGCTCGCCGCGAGGCTCGCCGATTATCCGATGCCCGACGATCCGCAGGCGCGCGTCGAGCGGCGCACCTCGGTCTGCGGCAGCCGCCTCGCGCTCGGCCTCGATCTCGACGATGCGGGCTGCGTCTGTCGCGTCGGCATCACGCCGCATCTGTGTGCGCTCGGCCAGGCGTCGGCGGCGATCTTCGCCGAACATTGCTGCGGCAAATCGGTCGCCGAACTCGAGTCGGCACGCGACGCGATGAAGGCGTGGCTGACCGACCAGGCGGCGCCCGCGCCCGACTGGCCCGACGTCGCCGCCGTCGCCGACGCGCGACCCAACCGGTCGCGCCACGAATCGGTCATGCTCGCCTTCGAGGCGGGGCTCGAGGCTGCGCGCACGGCGTCGGCCGCCTGATGGAGGGAGAGGCCGCCGCGGCCGCAGCGGCGACCCATTCGCTGCTCTACGAAGGCGTGTTGCTGCTCGGCGCGGCGCTCGTCTTCGTCATCATCTTCCGCAAGTTCGGCCTCGGCGCGGTGCTCGGCTATCTGTGCGCCGGCGCGCTAATCGGTCCGCAGGGGCTGGCGCTGGTCGGCGACGGCGAATCGAAGATGGCGATCGCCGAAATCGGCATCGTGCTGCTTCTGTTCCTCGTCGGGCTCGAGCTCAACCCCGCACGATTGTGGCGTTTGCGCCGCGACATCTTCGGTTTCGGCTTCGCCCAGGTGCTCGTCTGCGGCCTGATGCTGTTCGCGGTGATCTACATCGCGACCGGCTTCACCTGGGCCGCCGCGCTCGCGCTCGGCCTGCCGCTGGCGCTGAGCTCGACTGCGCAGGTCCTGCCGGGACTCAAGAGTTCGGGCCGGATCAATTCGCCGTTCGGCGAGCGGGCCTTTTCGATCCTGCTGTTTCAAGACCTGTCGATCGTGCCGCTGATCACGATCATCGCCGCGTTGTCGCGCGCGCCCGCCGATCCCTCGGCGCCGCCGGGCTGGATGCTCGCGGTCTATACGCTCGGCGCCATCGTCGGGCTCGTCCTCGTCGGGCGTTTCGTGCTCAATCCGCTGCTCAAGCTGGTCGGACGCCTGGGCGAGCGCGAATTGTTCGTCGTCGTCGGCCTGTTCACCGTCCTCGCCAGCGCGGCGGTGATGCAGGCGCTGCACCTGTCGACCGCGCTCGGCGCGTTCATCGCCGGCGTGATGCTCGCCGATTCGCCCTATCGGCACGAGATCGAAAGCGATGTCGAACCGTTCCGCTCGATCCTGCTCGGCCTGTTCTTCCTCGCCGTCGGCATGGTCCTCGACATCGATGCGATCCTCGCCAACCCGGTGACGGTGGTCGGCATGGCCGCCGCCGTCGTGATCGTCAAAACCGGCGTCATTTTCGGCCTCGCGCGGCTGTGGAAGGTCGACAGCAAGCCCGCGCTCGGCCTCGCGCTGCTGCTCAGCCAGGGCGGCGAATTCGGCTTCGTGCTGTTCGCGCAGGCGCGCGACGCGCTGCTGATCGAAAACGAGGCCGCGAGCCTGTTCGGCGCGGTCGTGACCTTGTCGATGGCATCGACGCCGTTCCTGATGATGATCGCGCGCCGGCTGGAATTCGCCGCGCCCGACAAGGGCGAGAATCTCGACGGACCCGACGACGCGCCGGGCACCACCGCGATCGTCGTCGGCCACGGCCGCTTCGGCCAGACGGTGGCGCAGATGCTCGCCGCGGTCGATTGCTCGGTGACGCTGATCGACAAGAAGCCGCGCCAGATCGAGTTGAGCGGGGAATTCGATACCAAGGTCTATTTCGGCGACGGGCTGCGCCTCGACCTGCTGCGCCGCGCGGGCGCGGAGCAGGCCGCGATCATCGCATTATGCATCGATGACAAGAATCTCAACCGCGCCGCGGTCGCCGACATTGCCGAGGCATTTCCCGACGCGCGGCTGCTCGTGCGCGTGTTCGATCGCCGCCAGCTGATCGCGATCGAGCAGGCGGGCCACTGCGCGGCGGTACGCGAGGTCTATGAAAGCTCGATCTGCATGGGGCGGCTCGCGCTCGAGGCGATCGAGATCGCCGAAGAGGAAATCGCCGACGTCGAACAGGCGTTTCGCCACAACGACCAGACCCGGCTCGAAATGCAGATCGAGGCCGGCGACCTCCACGCCGGCAGCGAGCATCGGTTCAAGACGGCAAGCTAGGGGCGCAGTCGGTCGAGATAGGCCGCGACGTGCGCGGGCGCGCAGTCCGGGCGTTGTTCGGCATGGCCGATCGCCGTCGGCAGGATCAAGGTCAACGCGTCTCCTCGGTTTTTCTTGTCGCGCATCATGTGCGCCACGATCGCGGTCCCGTCGGCAGTGCCGAGCGCGGCGGGCAGGTTGATCGGGAGGCCATGGGCGGCGAGATGGGCCGCGACGCGGTCGGCGCTGGCCGGGTCGCACATCCCCAGCTCTGCGGCATAGCCATAAGCGATCGCGATTCCCGCGGAGACCGCCTCGCCATGCAACAGCGTGCCGTCATAGCCTGCCAGGGCCTCGAAGGCGTGGCCGAAACTGTGACCGATGTTGAGTAATGCGCGCGGGCCGTCGGTGTCGCGTTCGTCCCGCTCGACGATCGCCGCCTTGGCCGCGATGCAAGCTTGGATCGCTTTGAGCACGGCGCTTTGGTCGCGCGCGATCAAGGCTGGCGAATTGGCTTCGCACCAGGCGAAGAAGTCGGCATCGCCGATCAGCGCGTATTTGACGATCTCGGCATAGCCGGCGACGAATTCTCGCTGCGGCAGCGTGGCGAGGCACAGCGGGTCGATGATGACGAGGTCGGGCTGGTGGAAGGCGCCGACCATGTTCTTGCCCGCGGCGCTGTCGATCGCGACCTTGCCGCCCACGCTGCTGTCGACTTGTGCAACCAGAGAGGTGGGAATCTGGACCAGGTCGCACCCACGCAGGTGCAGCGCGGCGGCGAGGCCGGCGATGTCGCCCACGACGCCTCCGCCCAGCGCGATGATGGTATCGCCCCGCCGCACGCCATGTTCGGCCAGTGCGTCGCACAAGCGGCGCAGTTGGTCCCAGCTCTTGGTCGCTTCGCCGGGCGGCAATACGATCGGAACGACTGTCGTCCCCGCGCGCAAAAGGGCTCGTTCGAGCCGCGGCAATTGCGCGGCGGCGACGTTGGCGTCGGTCACGACGACGAGTTGGCTGTCACGAATATGGTTGGCGAGCAGCGCGCCCGCGCGATCGAGCAGCCCGTCGGCGATCACAATGTCGCTGCGCCGATCGCCGAGCGCGACGGTCACGCGGTCCATCGCGCGAGTTCCTCGAGTATCATGGCGACGGCGCGGTCGTGCGGCGACAGGTTGGACGTTACGCGGATATCGGCCTCGGCATAGACTGGGTTGCGGAGGCGGGCGAGTTCGCGCAGCCGTTCGGCAGGATCGTGGCCGCGCAACAGGGGGCGGATATCGCGCCGCGTCACCCGCTCGGCCAGGATATCGATGTCGCCGTCGAGCCAGATACTGACCGCCTTCTTGCCGATCAGCGCGCGCGTAGCGTCGTCGATATAGGCCCCGCCGCCGGTGGCCAGCACGATCCCCGGACCATCGAGCAGGCGCGCGATGACACGGCGCTCGCCCTCGCGAAACTCGGCCTCGCCATAGCGATCGAACAGGTCGGCGATGGCCATGTCGCCGGCGATCTCGATCTCGTCGTCGGCATCGACGAAGCGACGCCCGAGCGCGTGGGCGAGCCGACGCCCGACCGTCGTCTTGCCCGCGCCCATCAGCCCGACCAGCACGATCGACTTGCCGAGAAGCGCGGGATTCGCGACGGCCGCAGTCGCGCGATCCATCGTCGACGCGCTCTGGGGACTTGATTTCGGGTTTCGTTGCATCGGTAGCGCCGCTATAGCCTCGGCTTGGCGGCGGGCAAACATTTGCTCTGTGCGCCGCAACGCGCGTCTGCCGGCAATTCCACCGGCCAAATCTGGGGTCGCAATGTCTCGTTCGCTGGTGATCATCGTGTTTCTCATCCTCGTTCTCGTCGGCGGACTGTTCTTTTTCGCCTCGCGCGATGGCGAGCGGCCGCTCGAGCGGGTCGAGACCGAAATTCCTGCCGACCAGCTGGGTCGCTAACCTTGCCACGGGCGCGCCGGCCATGATGTCGCAGACGGGAAAATCGCGGCGTCGCCATGTGCTGGCGGCTTCGCTGGGCATGAGCGCGGTCGCGCTCGCCATCGCAGGTCCGGTCGCCAGTCAGGAATCGTTGCTGCCGCCGGGGTTCAACCAGGCCCCGACGCCTTCACCGGTGCCCGCTCCCAAGCCGACCCCGACCCCGGCGCCGCCCGCTCGGCCGCCGGTTGCGCCGGGCGCGCCGCCGGCCGGATCCGATCTGCCGTCGCCCTTGGAAACCGACGATCCGGAAACCAGTCCCGTCGACGATGTCGCCGAGCCGATGGTGCGTGCCGACCTGCCACCCTCGTCGCGGCGGGGGCTGGACCGGATCGGCGTCTTGTCGAGCGAGAATGGCGGAATGGTGGTCCATGCGTTCGGTGCGTCGGGCGGACATTATCTCGCGACGCTGATGCGCGAAACGCAGGCGCCGATCGCATCGCGCTGGGCCGCCATCCTGCTACGCCGGACATTGTTGTCGCAGGTCGATACGCCGAGCACGATCAACGGTGCCGACTGGACTGCGGCCCGGGCCTCGCTGTTGCTTCGGATGGGCGAGGCGGGGGGCGCGCGCGCGCTCGTCCAGTCGGTCGATAGCGACAATTTCACGCCGCGCCTGCTCAATGTCGCGCTCGGTGCCTATATGGCGAATGCCGATCCCGGCGGCCTGTGCCCGCTGGTCCAGCAGGGCATCGATCGTAGCGACGACAAACGTTGGGAGGTCGCGCGCAGCATGTGCGCGGCGATGGCGGGCGAGGCGGGCATCGCGGGCAGCACGATCGACCGGTTGCGCCGGCGTGAAGGCAACACGATTGACATCCTCCTCGCACAGCGGATCGTCGGGGCGGGTGCCGGTGGCCGACGCTCGGTCACTGTCCAATGGGACGATGTCGACCGGCTCGACGGCTGGCGACTTGGCCTCGCTACCGCAGCCGGGCTCGATATCCCGGCCCGCCTGACCGCGCCGCTCGATGCGCGCATGCAGGCCTATCGCACGACCGCCGCGATGACGCCGATCGATGCGCGCGTCGCCGCCGCGCGCGCCGCCGCGAGCATCGGCGTCGTGTCGAGCCGCGCCTATGTCGACCTGCTCGGCCTTGCCATGACCAGCCAGGATCGCGGTGCCGAAACGCTCGATCTCGCGCAGACGCTGCGGCTCGCCTTCGCCGCGACCAAGCCTGCCGACCGCGTCGCGGCGATGCAGGACATCTGGGGCGAGGATGCGCGCGGCAACGCCTATGGTTCCTATGTCATGACCGCGCGCGCCGCGGCCGCGCTGCCAGTATCGGGCGACCACGCCGCCGCGACCGACGCGCTGATCGCGTCGATGTTGACCGGCGGCTACGATACCGCCGCCGCCCGCTGGGCGCGGACGGTCGATGAAGGCAGCGCCGCCTGGGCGATGATCGCGCTGGCCGATCCGCGCGGTGGGCGGCTTTCGTCGGGCGATGTCGGCGGTTTCGCCGACGACGATGACAGCGCGAACCGCCTGGCGACTCAGTTCTTCGTCGCCGGCCTGGGCGGCCTCAACCGGATCGACGACGGCAATATGACGAGCTGGGCCGAGGATCTGGGCATCGACCTGGCGCGCCAGACGCGCTGGACGCGTGCGATCGACGCAGCCGCCGAACGCGGCGAGCAGGCCAGCGTAGCGGTCCTCGCCGGCGTCGGCATGCAAGGGCGTGGCTGGGACAATGTCAGCCCGCTGCATCTCTATCATGTCGTGCGCGCGCTGCGCCGTGTCGGCCTTGAACCCGAAGCGCGCATGATCGCCGCCGAAGCGATCGCGCGGACCTGACGGCATGGCGCAGGTCCCCGGACCGCCCGGCGATGCCGAACTGATCGACCGTTTCCTCGAAATGCAGGCCGCCGAAAAGGGTGCGGCGGCCAATACGCTGAGCGCCTATCGCACTGACCTCTTTCAAGCGAGCGCGGCTTTGCCGACGGGGCTGGCGTGTGCGGACGAGGCATCGCTGCGATCGGTCCTCCATCGATGGTCCAGCCTGGCCCCGGCCTCGCAGGCGCGCAAGCAATCGGCCCTGCGGCAGTTCTTCACCTTTTTGGCCGAAGAAGCGATCATTTCGACCGATCCGACCAGGGGCTGGGCGCGGCCGTCGTTGCAGCGACCATTGCCGCGGCTGCTGGCACGCGACGAAATCGCCGCGCTGTTTACGCTGGCGGGCGAGCGCGCCGACGATCCCGGACGTGGCGCCGATATTCGCCTGCTGGCGCTGCTCGAACTGCTTTACGGTTCGGGCCTGCGCGCGACCGAACTGGTATCGCTGCCGCGCCGCGCGTTGCGAGCCGACGAGCCGTTCCTGATCGTCCGCGGCAAGGGCGGCAAAGAGCGGCTGGTGCCGGTGTCCGACCGCGCGCAGGCTGCCGTCTGGCGCTGGCTCGTATATGTTCCCGACGACAGTCGCTGGCTGTTTCCCTCGGGCGGGCAGCATCTATCGCGCGTGCGCCTGTTCCAGCTGCTGCGCGCGCTGGCCGCTGCCGCGGGGATCGCGCCCGACCGCATCAGCCCGCACGTTCTGCGCCATGCCTTTGCCACGCATCTGCTCGAAGGCGGGGCCGACTTGCGCGCGTTGCAGACGATGCTCGGCCATTCCGATATCTCGACCACCGAAATCTATACGCATGTCGACACGCGGCGATTGGTCGAACTGGTCAATGCGCGCCATCCGCTCGCGCGGCGGACGGATCCCAAATCGGGCGCGAGGGATCAGCAATCGCGTTGACGTGATGATGCGCCCCGCCTAGGCATCGCGCCGATATGGTGAGCTTTCTCGATTTCGAAAAACAGGTGGCGACGCTCGACGAGCGGATTCAGGAGTTGCGCGACAGCGACAGCGATGGCGCGCTCAACATCCAGGCGGAGATCGACAAGCTCGAGGCGAAGTCGGCCAAGATGCTGTCGGATATCTATCGCCGGCTGACGCCATGGCAGAAGACGCAGGTCGCGCGTCACCCGCAGCGACCGCATTTCAAGCATTACGTCGCCAGCCTGTTCACCGACTTCATGCCGCTCGCGGGCGACCGCGCCTTTGCCGACGATCAAGCGATCATGGGCGGTCTCGCCATGCTCGACGATCGCAAGGTGATGGTGATCGGTCATGAAAAGGGCGACGACACCGCGAGCCGGATCAAGCACAATTTCGGCATGGGAAAGCCCGAGGGTTATCGCAAGGCGATCCGGTTGATGGAGTTGGCCGACCGGTTCGGCCTGCCCGTCGTGTCGCTGGTCGACACCTCGGGCGCGTTTCCCGGCATTCAGGCAGAGGAGCGGGGCCAGGCAGAAGCGATCGCGCGGTCGACCCAGGCATGCCTCGCGCTGGGCGTTCCCATGATCGCGGCGGTCGTCGGCGAGGGCGGTTCGGGCGGCGCCATCGCGCTTGCCGCCGCCAATCGCGTGTTGATGTTCGAACATGCGGTCTACTCGGTGATATCGCCCGAAGGCTGCGCATCGATCCTGTGGCGGACCGCCGAAAAGGCCGCCGATGCCGCCACCGCGATGCAAGTGACCGCTGCCGACCTCGCGCGGCTGGGCGTCATCGACCGCATCGTGCCGGAACCGATCGGTGGCGCGCATCGCATCCCGTCGGTTGCGATAGCAGCGCTCAAGAAAGCGATCGTCGAGGAACTCGACGATCTGGCGGCGTTGACGCCCGAGGCGCTGCGGACCGACCGCGAAGCGAAGTTCCTCGCGATGGGGCAGGCCATCGGCTGACGAATAGCGTATCTCGCGTGGAACCGTCCCGCGCCTCGCCAGTTATGCTTGTCATAACGGGAAGCCAACGAAGGTCCGGGAGATTTCAATGCACAACAAGGTCATATTGCTCGCCACCGCGACATCGCTCGCGCTGTCGGGTTGCACCACCATGGGCAACACCGCCGGTCGCGACGTCGTCGCCGGCCAGGCCGCGCCGATTTCGTCGAGCGAACGCGCCGAGGGCGCCAAGGCACATCCCGATATCCTGCAGGAATTCGGCGGCACCTACACCGGCCCGCAGGCTTCCTATGTCGCGCGCGTCGGACAGAATATCGCGGTCCAGTCGGGCCTGTCGAGCTCGCCGTCGTCGTTTACCGTTTCGCTGCTCAATTCGCCGGTCAACAACGCCTTCGCGATCCCCGGCGGCTATGTTTATGTCACGCGCCAGTTGATGGGGCTGATGAACAACGAGGCCGAACTCGCCGGCGTGCTTGGCCATGAAGTCGGCCATGTCGCCGCCCGCCACTCTCAGAAACGACAGTCCAAGTCGCAGACAAACACGATTCTTGGTGTGCTGGGCACGGTGCTCGGCGGCGTACTGGGCAATGCCGGCGGCGTCGCCGGCGCGGTCGGCGGTCTGCTTCAAAACAATGCGTTGCAGGTTGCGCAGCTCGCAACCTTGGGATTTTCGCGCAGTCAAGAGCTTGAGTCCGATGCCCTTGGCGTCGCCTATCTCGCACGCGCGGGTTACGACCCACGCGCGTTGTCGACGATGCTGACCAGTCTTGCCGCGCAGGACAATCTTTCGGTTCGCGTCGCCGGGCGCGATGCGCGGTCAATCCCCGAATGGGCGAGCACCCACCCTGATCCGGCGTCGCGCGTACGCAATGCGCAGCAGCTTGCAGCATCGACCGGGGTCGCTTCGGGCCGCTTGAACGAAGCTGAATTCATGGCTGCGGTCGACGGCGTATTGTACGGCGACGATCCCAAACAGGGGATCGTCGAAGGAAATACCTTCCAGCACCCCGATCTGCGCTTCGCCTTCACCGTCCCACAGGGCTATGGCATGCAGAACGGGACGCAGGCGGTGACCATCAGCGGCCAGAACGGCCAGGCGATGTTTACGACCGCCGGCAGCTATAACGGCAATATGAACGATTATCTGTCGCGCGCGATCAAGCAGATCGCCGGCGACACGCAGGTGCAGGTCGGTCAGGTCAATCGCACGACGATCAACGGCCTGCCGGCATCCTATGTGACGGCGCGAGCCAACACCCAGTCGGGCGCGGTCGACTTGACGATTTTCGCCTATGAGTTCTCTGGCAACAGCGCGTTCCACTTCGCGACGCTGACGCAGGCCGGGCAGGGGGGCGTCTTCAATTCGATGTACCAGAGCGTACGGCGCCTCTCGGCAAGCGAGGCGGCCGCGATCAAGCCCCGCTACATCGACGTCGTGACGGTTCGGTCGGGCGATACGGTGTCGAGCCTGGCCAATCGCATGGCCTATGACAATTATCGCACCGAGCGTTTCCTCGTTCTGAACGGCCTGTCGTCGAACGCGCAGCTGCGTGCCGGCCAGAGGGTCAAGATCGTCGTCAAGGGTAACCGGTAAGCCCTAACTGCCGCCATGCCCGCAGCGGGCGTTGCGACCCGGGCCGGACATGCAAAAGGGCGGTGGGATAACCCACCGCCCTTTTCTAGTTTCGCCGCAAGGACAAGCCTCGCGCGGGTCGCTAGTCGATTAGGCGTTGCCCATCGAGTTGGCGGCCGAGTTGAACGTACCGCTGACGCTCGAGCCAACCGACTGGAAGGCGGTGATGCCGGCGACGGCGATCAAAGCGGCGATCAGGCCGTATTCGATGGCGGTCGCGGCCTTGGTGTCGCGGATCATCTTCTTGAGGAATTTCATGTCTGGTCTCCTACGGTTTCTAGCTTCTACTACCCCGCCGACCGTCGAACACCTCGGGTCAGCACTCGCCACGTCTAGGACGAAATCCTTTGTAAATTGTTAATTGCGCGAATCGGTTGCAGCGGTCTCGATTTCGTTCCACTGGCCCTGGTTCTGTGTCGCCAGGTTCTGGAATGCGGTCAGGCATCCTACCGCGATGATCGCGACGATTAGCCCGTATTCGATTGCCGTGGCGGCCGTTTCCGACCGGAACAGGCGGAAGAGTTTGGTCATGACACTCGCCCTGTTTTCGTGTTTCGTGTTTGCTAATCTGGCCCTATGCCTCAGTTCTTCTTAACAAATTGCATATGTGAGACTTTGACCCAGCCATTGGATACCCTGATCGTCGTCGCTGCGGCCCTGTCGGGCGATGAGGGTCGGTGGCTCTTGCAGCAGCGCCCCGAAGGCGCATCGCTCGCCGGCCTGTGGGAGTTCCCCGGTGGCAAGATCGACGTCGGTGAGGACGCCGAAATGGCGTTGCGACGTGAACTGAAGGAAGAATTGAGGATCGACGTTGCCAGCGGATCGGCCGCACCGATCGCCTTCTCCACCGGCCGCGCAGGGGACCGCGCGCTGGTCCTTTTGCTCTATCGGATCGATGAGTGGCAAGGCGAGCCCGAGCCGCTGCACGCGACCGATCTCGGCTGGTTCACGCCCGAGGAGATGCGCGAACTGGCGATGCCCGCCGCCGATATTCCGTTGATCGCATCGCTCGGCCCGGCAAGCGGCTAGTCGCGCTTGCGCAGCGCATCGGCGAGCGAGCGGCCGGCACTGCCGCGTACGGCCGGCCGGGGCTGTGACGGGTCGGGCCGCCAACCGGTGAAATGAATCATGACGAGGGTTTCGCGCACCTTGGCTTCTTCGTCGCGCAGCGCCCCGAAAGCTTCCTCGGCGCGCGCGAGCGCCGATTTGCCGATCGAATCGACCGGTCCGGACAGGACATTGGTCAGCGCCGAACCGCGCAGGTCGGCGATGAGATCGCTGAGCTGGCGATAGCGCAGCGTCACCGGTTCGCGGTCGACGACCGGGAGCGCGAAGCCCGCGCGTTGCAACAGGTCGCCGATCGCGCGCACGTCGATCTGCGGATGCAGACGGGCACGCGGTGCATCGCCGTCGGCGGCGAACATCGTTCGCCGCAGCGTGGCCAGGCTGCCATCGCCCCAGCACGCGCCGATCAGCACGCCGTCGGGCGCGAGCAGCTGGCGGCATCGCACCAGCGCACCGGGAACGTCGGCAATCCGGTCGAGCCCGCCGGGCCACAGGATGCAGGGAAACGGCGCTTCGTCCAGCTCGGCGCCCGCGAGGAGCGCGCCCGCCTCGAGCGTGGCGATGGCGATGCCGGTCTGGGCCGAGAGCGAAGCCGCCTCGTCGACGGGTAGGTCGATGGCGAGCGCGCGATCGAAGCTGCGAACGATATCGTCGAGCCGGTCGATGACGGCGGCACGCATGAGTTCTTCCAGAAAACCATTGCCGCTGCCTAGCGCCCGTGCGCGCCGCAGGGCGAGCCGGCGGGGGTCGAAGATCTGGGGTACGGCGGTCGCGCTCATCGCTCGACTTGTGCCCGCGCACGGCTGCTGCCACAAGTCCGAGATGCCGAGTGCAAGCGAATTGCTGGCCGGACCGATGCGCTTGATCCTGAATTATGCGCTGCCGCCGCGCTGCCCGGCATGCGGCGTCATCGTCGAAGGCGATCGCCGGCTGTGCCTCGATTGCTGGAGCCAGCTCGAATTTATCGGCCCGCCCTGGTGTGCGGGCTGTCGTCTACCGTTCGCCTATGATCGCGGCGACGGCGCGCTGTGCGGGAGATGTCTAGCCGAGCCGCCGGCGCACGACGGGGTCCTTGCCGGAATCGGATATGGCGATGTGGCGCGGACGCTCGTCTTGCGCCTGAAATACTGACGGCGGATCGGCTTGGCGCGCCTCGCCGCAGAACAGATGATGCGCAACCTGCCGGACGATATCGCGACCCGGACGATCATCGCCGTTCCGCTCCATCGCTGGCGCATCTGGTCGCGCGGATTCAACCAGGCGACGCTGATTGCGCGGCATTTGTCGGCGGCGACGGGCGCGCCGCTGGCGCACAACTGGGTCGAAAGGGTGCGCCATACGCGTCCGCTGAAGGGGGCGGGCAGGCGCCAGCGTGAAGCGATGCTCCGCGGTGCTTTCGCGGTGCCGGCAAAAGCACGGCCCGAAATCTTGGGGAAGCGGATCTTGCTGGTCGACGATGTCTATACGAGCGGCGCGACCACCAATGCGATCACCCGGGTGTTGAAACGGTCCGGGGCGGCGTGCGTCACGATCGCCTGCTGGACGCGGGTGCTACCCGAACACGTCGCAGGCGACGGTGTAAGCCATTGACCCGTCTGCCGATCGCACCGATATGCGTCGCATGAGCGCAAAAGTCGAAATCTACACCAAATGGGGCTGCGGCTATTGCGTGCGGGCCAAGGCGCTGCTCGACCGCAGGGGTGTCGCCTATGACGAATACGACGTCACGCTGGGCGGACCGAAGCGCGACGAAATGATCGAACGCGCGCCTGGCGCGCGGACGGTGCCGCAAATTTTCATCGCCGGCAAAGCGATCGGGGGCAGCGACGACCTTGCCCGGCTGGACCGGGCGGGAACGCTCGACGACTTGTTGGCGGGAACGAGTTGAGCAGGGACATCGCAGTTACGAAATTGACCTCCACCGTTCGGCTGCTAGGAGGACGCGATGCGGCCATGCCGCGCGCCCGTAGCTCAGTCGGATAGAGCATCGGATTCCTAATCCGGAGGCCACAGGTTCGAATCCTGTCGGGCGCACCATCTCTACAGAATCTCGGTCATTTACGTCATAACTGTGGCGTACGAACCATAGTCTGCACAATTTACAGTCGTGAAAGTTTAGATGTGATTGACAGCGCGGCGGCGACATGATTTTTCTGGTCTGCAGAACGATAGCGCGCGGATAAGACGTGTCGGAGCTTGCCGAGTGGCTCACCACCGGCTGATAGAGGGGATTTCAAGATGAGAATGCTTCATGGACTAATGGCATCGGCCGCGCTCGTCGCCATGCCGGTTACCGCTTTTGCCCAGGACACGGCGCAGGAACAGGATGAGGAGCAGGCAGACGTCGCGACCGACGACGGCACGACCTATGGCGATACCATCCTCGTCACCGCGACGCGCCGCAGCCAGATCGCGCAGGACGTGCCGCTTGCCGTCACCGTGGTCGGCGGCGAACAGCTCGAAAATGCGGGCGTCGTCGATGTTCGCGGCATCCGCCAGGTTACGCCGAGCCTCCAGGCGACGACGGGCCAGTCGTCCGCGACGGGTGTCGTGCTTTCCATTCGCGGCATCGGCACGGCAGGCGACAACCCCGGATTCGAACCTGCTGTCGGCGTTTTCGTCGATGGCGTGTTCCGCTCGCGCGCCGGCCTCGCCTTGGCCGAGCTTCCCCCGATCGAGCGCGTCGAAGTGCTGCGCGGCCCGCAGGGTACGCTGTTCGGGCGCAACACCTCGGCGGGTGCGCTCAGCATCATCACCAAGGGCCCCGAGTTCAATTTCGGCGGCTATGGCGAGGTGACCTACGGCAATTACGACGAGCTGGAAGTGAAAGCGGGCGTCACCGGACCCCTGTCGCAGGCATTCGCGCTGCGCCTCGACGGCGGCTACCATCGCCGTGATGGCTACATCCAGGACGTCAACACCGACCGTGCGATCAACAATCTCGACCGTTATTTCGTCCGCGGCCAGGGGCTCTACGAAAACGAGGCGCTGACCGTTCGGCTGATCGGCGATTATGCGGAAACCGATGAAAACTGCTGTGGCGCGCTCAACACCAATAGTGGGCTGACGCTGAACGCCGCGAACTATTTCGGTACGTCGGACTTTACCAACGTCGTCATCGCCAACGCGGCGGCGCAGGTTATCCAGGGCTTTTCCGCACTGGCAGGCAATGTCGGCCTGGTTGCGCCCTTCGATCCCGAAGGTCGCAAGATGGCGATCACCCCGGGCCGCGACTATTCCGAGAAGGTCAAGGAATGGGGCATATCGGGCGAGATCAACTATGATTTCGGCGGAATGAACCTGACGTCGATCACCGCCTATCGCGATTGGAAGGCGTTGCGCGATCAGGATATCGATTTTTCGGGCCTCGATCGTGCCTATCGTGACGATTACCGTACGACGCTGAAGGATTTCACGCAGGAAGTTCGGCTTCAGGGAACGGCTTTCGGCGACAAGCTCAACTGGCTGGTCGGCGGATTCTATCTCAACGAAACGCTGACCTTGCACGATACCGTGCGCTTCGGCGCACAGGCCGATCAGTATGTCGACGGCTTGTTCAACGGTATTACGCGTCAGCTTCTGGGCGGTGCCGGGTTCCAGCTATACGGTACCCTTGCCCCGCCATCGGTGATCCCGTATTTCGCCGGCGTTAAGCTGCCCGCTACGCCCAACGGGGCGGGTCAGGTCGCCGACGACTATACGGTCAAGACCGACGCGTTCGCACTTTTCACGCACAATATCATCGACTTCAACGACCAGTTGTCGCTGACATTGGGCCTGCGCTACAACCATGAATCGAAGGAGATCGACGCCAATCTCAACAGCGTTGTTCCGGCTTGCGATTTCCTCGGCAGCTCGGCGTCGGCAGGGTATCGCACGGCGTTGACGGGCAATGGTCTGGGCGCATTCATCCTGCTGGCTTGCAACCCGACGGTGAACAGCGAGTTCAACGGCATCTACAACGGCAAGCGCAGCGAGAACGAATTTACCGGCACCGCGAAGCTCGCATTCAAGATCACGCCCGACATCATGCTTTATGGCGGTTATGACCGCGGATTCAAATCGGGCGGCTACAATCTCGATCGGGGAACGTTCGATACCGTCCTCCTCGGTGGCAATGGCGCTCAGATCGAGGATCTGGAATTCGGCAACGAGACGGTCGATGCGTTCGAAATTGGCCTGAAGACGCAGTTCAGCCGCGCCTTCACGTTCAATATCACCGGTTTCTACCAGGACTTCAAAGGCTATCAGAGCCTGCGTTTCGAGGGCACGAACTTCGTCGTTCGCCAGTTCGACGAGGTGATTTCGCAGGGTGTCGAACTCGAAGCGATGATCCGGCCGATCAGCGATTTCATCGTCCAGCTCGGCTATACGTACCTCGATGCCAAGATCAACGATCCGTTGGCGCCTGACAATGGGCAGCAGCTGACGAACCAGCCGAAGCACGTCGTCACCGGCGCGATGACCTGGACCCCGCAGCTGTCCGACAGTGTCGGCGGCTTGGTCCATGTCGACTTCCGCCAGAACAGCGACTCGAACGTGATCAATGATCCACTTGGCGTGCCGTTCACGGCGAACGACGGCTATGGCATCTGGAATGCGCGCGTCGGGTTGAATTTCGCCGACAACCGCTTCGGGATCGAAGCCTATGTCGAGAACCTCTTCGATACCTATTACAACATCACCGGCTTCCCGGTTCCGGAGCAGGGCGCGACCTATGCGGTCTATCCATCTCCGCCGCGGTTCTACGGGGTAAAGGTTCGCGCTAGCTTCTGATCTTACGCGAAAACGACACGGTAACGGCCGGGCCGCTTCACGCAGCCCGGCCGTTTTTCTATGGTGCCGTCCTCGGCCGGTTAAGGGGAAAGCGAATGGAGACGTCGGACAGCATGGCATTGGCGCTCGAAGCGCGTGAAAACGCCAAGACTTCAGTGCCCGACGATGTCGCCGACGCGATCCGCACGCTGATCCGCTGGTCGGGTGACGATCCGACGCGCGAAGGATTGCGCGACACGCCCAAGCGCGTCGCGCGCGCCTGGAAGGAATATTGCGCGGGCTATGGCGAGGACCCCGCGCTGCACCTGGCGCGGACTTTCGAGGAAGTCGGCGGATATGACGAACTCGTACTGCTCAAGGATATCCCGTTCCAGTCGCATTGCGAACATCACATGGCGCCGATCATCGGCACCGCCTCGATCGCCTATATGCCGACCGACCGCGTCGTCGGCATCAGCAAGCTGGCGCGCGTGCTCAACGGCTATGCGCGGCGGCTGCAGGTCCAGGAACGGCTGACCGCCGAGGTAGCGCAGTGTATCTGGGATCACCTTAAACCGAGCGGGGTCGCGGTGGTGATATCGGCGAGCCACAGCTGCATGACCGCGCGCGGGGTGCGCACGCCGGGCGTCAGCATGACGACCAGCCGCCTGCTCGGCTGTTTCCTCGACGATCCGCGCAGTCGCGAGGAAGTGCTCGGGCTGATGGGCTATTGAGGCGGCAATAAAAAACGGCCAGCCATTCCGGGGGGAAGGGCTGGCCGTTCGGTAATGCTCAAGACTGAAGCTCAGCTCGCGTCCGCTCAGGCGGCAGACGTGTCCTCGTCTTCGGTCGTATCGTCGTCGGTCGAACCTTCGTCGCGGCCCTCGCCATCGGCATCGACCGCGGCGATCTCGCCGGGTTCGGCATTGGGGTCGAAGTCCTCGACGAAGCCCGCCTCGTCCTTTTCGAACATTTCGGACATGACGTCGATGCCGTCCTTTTGCAGATCGGCTTCCTCGGGGCTGCGCGCGACGTTCGCTTCGACGGTGACCGCAACCTCGGGATGGAGGACGACCTTGACGTCGAACAGGCCGAGCGCCTTGATCGGGCGTTCAAGCACGATCATCGACTTGGTGACGCCTTCGGTGTCGAGCGCCTCGGCGATGTCGCGAACGGTGACCGAACCATAGAGCTGGCCCGAATTCGACGCCGAGCGGATGAGGACGAACTGCTTGCCCTCGACCGTCTTCGACAGCGTTTCGGCTTCCTTGCGCTTGGCTTCGTTGTCCGATTCGATCTTGGCGCGATTGGCCTCGAAGACCTTTTTATTGGCTTCGTTGGCGCGCAGCGCCTTTTTGTTGGGCAGCAGGAAATTGCGCGCGTAACCGTCCTTGACGGTGACGACGTCGCCGATGCTGCCGAGTTTTTCGACGCGTTCGAGCAGAATGATATCCATCGGTGCGCTCCTTACTTCACGACATAGGGAAGCAGGCCGATATGGCGTGCACGCTTGATCGCCTTGGCGAGTTCGCGCTGCTTCTTGGCCGAAACGGCGGTGATGCGGCTAGGGACGATCTTGCCGCGTTCGGAAACGAAGCCCTGCAACAGGCGAACGTCTTTGTAATCGATCTGCGGCGCATCCTTGCCCGAAAAGGGGCAGGATTTGCGACGACGGAAAAATGGGCGTGCCATGTGTCTCTACTCCCTCAATTGTCGCGGTCGCGCGAAGGACGATCGCCGCGTCCGCCGCGGTCGCCACGGTCACCGCGGCCACCGCGATCGCGGTCGCTGCGCTCGTTCTTGCGCATCATCACCGACGGGCCGTCCTCATGCTCTTCGACGCGGATCGTCATGTAGCGGATGACGTCTTCGTTGAGCGAGGCCTGGCGTTCGAGTTCGTCGACCGTATCGCCGGGGGCGTCGATCGCGAGCATGACGTAATGCGCCTTGCGGTTCTTGTCGATTTTGTAGGCGAGCTGGCGAAGGCCCCAGGTTTCGGTCCGAACGACCTTGCCTTTGTGATCTTCGACAATCTTGGCGGCTGCTTCCGCCATGGCGTCTACCTGGGCTTGAGCCAGGTCCTGACGCGCGAGTATGACATGCTCATAGGCTGGCATGCGCGTTTCCTTATGTTGGCCGATCGCTGACCGATCCCGCCCAGTGCGGGGGCCCCTCCGGCTGTCGTCTCAAATAAATCGGGGGCGTCGGCCACCAGCCTTCGCCCCTGAAGCGCGCCCTTTACGCACCATCGCCGCGCTTGGCAAGTCCGGCGAGCAACACGCGGGCGAACTCGCCGAGCGTATCGTCGCGCGCGCCCATCACGACGATGCGGTCGCCGGGCCGGGCGAGCGCCAGGATCCGCTCTCCGCAGGCGCCGCGTTCGGCGCAATGTTCGGCGCGATCGCCCAGTCCGGCGAGCAGCACCTCGCTGCCGATGCTGCGGTCGATCGTGCCGCCGAAATAGGCCGGGTCGCTGACGACCAGCCGGTCCTCGGGACCGAGTTCGGCGGCGAAGGTGGCGGCCAGCGCGTCCCCCATCTTGGCGAGCGGGCCGAATCCATGCGGTTGGAAAAACGCGATGATGCGACCGGGGAAGGCGCGCAGCGTCCGCAGCGTCGCGGCGATCTTGTCGGGATTGTGGCCGAAATCGTCGATCACCGTCACCTCGCCGGCCTCGCCGATAATGTCGAACCGACGGGCGAGGCCGCTATACCCCTCGATCGCGCGCGCGGCTTCGTCGGGCGCGACGCCGGCGGCAATCGCGGCGGCGATCGCAGCGAGCGCATTGGCGACATTGTGCCGACCGGGAAGCTTGAGCCGGACGGCCAGGCTCTGATTGCCGATGTCGAGGAGAAAGTGCGACGAGGCGGGCTCCTCGACGATCTCGCTGGCGCGGATATCGCCACGATTGATGCCGAAGGACAGGCTGTCGCGGGGCGAAAGCGAAGCGACCAGCGCGGCGGTTTCGGCATCGTCGGCATTCCATACGACGGTCCGCGCGGCCCGCGCGAAGCCGCCGAACAGCGTGCGCAGCTCGTCCATCGTCTTGTGATCGAGGCCGATATTGTTGATCACCGCGACGGCCGGGCGAAACAGGGCGATCGATCCGTCGCTTTCGTCGACCTCGGTGACGAACGGACCGCTGCCGGCGCGGGCACTGGCAAAGGGCACGTCGGACGAGACGAAATCCTTCATCACCGCGCCGTTCATGATGCTCGGATCGCGGTCGGTCGCGCTCAATATCCAGCCCACCATGCCGGTGACGGTCGATTTGCCGCTGGTCCCGCCGATGGCGATGCCGGCTTGGTTTGCGTTGAACATTTCGGCCAGCAATGCGGCGCGCGTCATGCGCCGGCAACCGAGCTTGCGCGCGACCGCGACATCGGGGACGCTGTCCTCGATCGCGGCGGAGGCGACCAGGATCTGCGCCCCGCTGGTGATGCCGCGCCCGTCCTGCGGATAGACCTCGATCCCTTGGCGGCGGAGCCAGTCGAACTTGTCGCCGCTGCGTCCCTGGTCCAGCGCGCGGTCGGACCCGGCGACGCCGGCGCCGCCCGCCTTGGCCAGCATGGCGAGCGGAAGCATGCCAGATCCGCCGATGCCGCAGAAAAAATAGTCTTTGTCGTCCATGGGTGTTGCTCGCTATTCGGTTGGCGGGCGCAACGCAATTGCGAATGGCGGGAGGCACGCGATGAAGCAGATTCGGCGGATCGGGGTGATCGCCCCGTCGACTCCGATCGTGCGCGAAGATGCCGAGCGGCTGCTCGCCTTGGCAAACGACCATTTCCCGCAACTCGCGATCGGCGTGTCCGACGCGTGTTTCGACCGCGACGGCCATTTCGCCGGGTCCGACCGCCGCCGAGCGGAGAACTTCTGCCGCGCCGCGCATTGCGGCAAATACGACGCCCTGTGGTTCGCCCGCGGCGGTTACGGCGCCGTGCGGATGGCCGGCCTCGCGCTTCAATCGATCGATCGCGCTGCCGTGCGCGACATGGTCTTCATGGGCTATAGCGACGCCGGCAATTTGCTCGGCGGACTCTACAGGCTGGGGCTCGGCCATCCCGTCCACGGGCCGATGCCCGCCGACCTGCGCCGCGATGGCGGGGAGGCGGCGGTGCTTCGCGCGCTGTCGTGGTTCGCGAACGGCGACCGCGCCGCGATCGAGCCGTCGCTCGCCGCCACCGACGCGCCGGTCGCCGCGTTCAACCTGATGACGCTGTCGATGATGATCGCGACGCCGCTGATGCCCGATCTTTCCGGCCATGTGCTGATGCTCGAGGAGGTCAGCGAATACGTCTATGCGTTCGACCGCGCGATGGCGCATGTCACCACCGCGCTGCAGGATATTGGCCTGGCGGGGATTCGAATGGGGCGGTTCGGCGACATCCTGCCCAACGACCATCCGTTCGGCATGGAATATGAAGCGATCGCCAAACAGTGGTGCGAGCGCACCGGCATCGCCTATCTCGGCCGCGCCGATATCGGCCATGATGGCGCCAATCGCATCGTCCCGTTCGGCCGCTTCGGCCGCTAGCCCACTTGCCATGCCGCGCGGTGCGCCATAGTCAGCGGCCGGAATTTCAACCAACCACGGAGCCTCGATCATGCGCGCCTTCATCTTCCCCGGACAGGGCAGCCAGTCGGTCGGCATGGGCCAGGCGCTCGCCGACGCCAGTGCCCATGCGCGCGAGGTGTTTCAGGAGGTCGACGACGCGCTGGAGCAAAAATTGTTCGCGCTGATGGCGGGCGGCCCGGGCGAAGACCTGCAGCTGACGCAGAACGCGCAGCCGGCGATCATGGCCAATGCGATCGCGACGCTGCGCGTGCTCGAGAAGGAGGGCGGCATCTCGCTCGCCGACAAGGGCGATTGCGTCGCCGGACACAGTCTCGGCGAATATACCGCCTTGTGTGCCGCGGGCGCGATCGATCTCGCGACGACGGCGCGGCTGCTGCGGCTGCGCGGGCGCGCGATGCAGGCGGCGGTGCCGGTCGGCGAGGGCGCAATGGCCGCGCTGCTCGGCGCCGATATCGACACCGCTACGGCGATCGCGGCAGCGGCGGCCAAGGGCGCTGACGGCGAAGAGGTATGCACCGTCGCCAACGACAACGACCCGTCGCAGGTCGTGATTTCGGGCAAGCGCGGCGCGATCGAGCGCGCGATCGAACTGGCGAAGGACATGGGGGCCAAGCGTGCCGTGCTGCTGCCCGTATCGGCGCCCTTTCACTGCTCCTTGATGCAGCCCGCCGCCGAGGCGATGGAAGAGGCGCTGAGCCATGCACAGGTCGACCGCCCGATGCTGCCGCTCTACGCCAATGTCCTCGCCGCGCCGATCAGCGCCCCCGAAGAGATCAAGAGGCGCCTGGTCGAACAGGTCACCGGCATGGTCCGCTGGCGCGAATCGGTGCTGGCGATGGTTGGCGCCGGGCACGGCCGCTTCGTCGAGATCGGCGGCAAGGTGCTGGGGCCGATGGTCAAACGCACCGCGCCGGATGCGGAGGCGACCAGCATTGTCGCGATGGACGACATCGAGGCGTTATTGAAATCGCTGTAACAACTTGGAAAACAAAGGAAGCACCATGTTCGATCTGACAGGAATGACCGCCTTGGTAACCGGCGCTTCAGGCGGGATCGGCTCGGCGATCGCCAAGGCGCTGGCCGCGCAAGGCGCGACGATCGCGCTGTCGGGAACGCGGCAGATGGCGCTCGCCGAGGCGAAAGCGGCGCTGGGCGGGGGTGAGCATCAGGTGTTCGCATGCGACCTCTCCGACGGGGCGGCGGTCGATGCGCTGGTGCCGCAGGTGGTCGAGAGGATGGGCAAGATCGATATTCTGGTGAACAACGCCGGCGTCACCAAGGACAATCTGGCGATGCGGATGAAGGACGACGAGTGGGACACCGTCATCCGCGTCAACCTCGAGGCCGCGTTCCGCCTGATGCGCGCCGCGGCCAAGCCGATGATGAAGGCGCGCTTCGGCCGCATCGTGTCGATCACCAGCGTCGTCGGCGCGACGGGCAATCCCGGCCAGGTCAATTACGCCGCCTCGAAGGGCGGCCTGACCTCGATGTCGAAAGCGCTCGCGCAGGAGCTCGCCAGTCGCGGCATCACGGTCAATTGCGTCGCGCCCGGCTTCATTCGCTCGGCGATGACCGACGGCCTGCCGCAGGCGCAGAAAGAGGCGCTGCTGACGAGGATACCGCTCGGCGATCTCGGCGACGGCGACGACATCGGCGCGGCGGTCGCCTATATCGCCAGCCGCGAGGCGGGCTATGTCACCGGCCAGACGCTGCACGTCAACGGCGGCATGGCGATGATCTGACCGGCGGCGGGCGACCCGCCGTCCATCGCGCCGCCCTCTTGCCAGTCCGCCGCGCGCGCACTAGGGCAGGGGCAACAAGCACCTATTTGAATAGAAGGAACAGGGTATGAGCGAGACCGCAGAACGCGTGAAGAAAATCGTCGTCGAGCATCTCGGCGTCGAAGCCGACAAGGTGACCGAAGAAGCCAGCTTCATCGACGATCTGGGTGCCGACAGCCTCGACATCGTCGAACTCGTGATGGCATTCGAAGAGGAATTCTCGGTCGAAATTCCCGACGATGCCGCCGAAAAGATCGCCACCGTCAAGGACGCGATCGTCTATATCGAGGCCAACAAGGGCTGAAGATTGGCCGTTTGCGCGGGTTCTTCCCACGCGCGCCTATCGCGTATCCGGCTTCCCGGCCCGGGCCATCGTCCCGCGTTCGGGAAGCCGTTTTCGTTTCAAGTTCATTCGCATAATCAGCATTTCGGGAGCAAGCCATGCGCCGTGTCGTCGTAACAGGTCTGGGTCTGGTCACGCCTTTGGGCGCCGATGTCGAAACGACGTGGAAGAATATCCTCGCCGGTAAATCGGGCGCCGGACGCATCACGCGATTCGATCCCAGCGACCAGAAATGCCAGATCGCGTGCGAGATCAAACCCAAGGACCACGAATACGGCTTCGACCCCGACAAGCGCGTCGACCACAAGGTCCAGCGCCAGGTCGACCCGTTCATCATCTTCGGCATCGATGCCGCGGGACAGGCGATCGAGGATGCGGGGCTCGAGGACGCCGACGAGGCGACGCGGATGCGCTTCGGCTGTTCGATCGGATCGGGCATCGGCGGCCTGCCGGGGATCGAAAAGGAATCGCTCGTCCTCGCCGAAAAGGGCCCAAGTCGCGTTTCGCCGCACTTCGTCCACGGCCGGCTGATCAACCTCGTCTCGGGTCAGGTCAGCATCAAATACGGGCTGATGGGCCCCAATCACGCGGTCGTCACCGCCTGCTCGACCGGCGCGCATTCGATCGGCGACGCGGCGCGGATGATCAAGGACGACGATGCCGACATCATGCTCGCCGGTGGCGCCGAAAGCGCGCTGTGCCCGCTCGGCATCGCCGGCTTCGCGCAGGCGCGCGCGCTCAACATGTCGTCGAACGACGCGCCAGAAAAGGCGAGCCGCCCCTATGACCGCGACCGCGACGGTTTCGTCATGGGCGAAGGCGCGGGCGTCGTCGTGCTCGAGGAATATGAGCACGCCAAGGCGCGCGGCGCGAAAATCTATGCCGAGGTCGTCGGTTATGGCCTGTCGGGCGACGCCTATCACGTCACCGCGCCGCATCCCGAAGGGCTGGGCGCGTACAATGCGATGCAGATGGCGCTCAAGAAGGCGGGCATGGCCCCCGCCGACATCGACTATATCAACGCCCATGGCACCTCGACGATGGCCGACACGATCGAGCTCGCCTCGGTCAAGCGGTTGTTCGGCGACGCGATTTCGAGCGTGTCGATGAGTTCGACCAAGTCTGCGATCGGACATTTGCTCGGCGGCGCGGGCGCGGTCGAGGCGATCTTCTGCATCCTCGCGATCCGCGACCAGATCGTCCCGCCGACGATCAACCTCGACAATCCCGACGAGGGCACCGAAGGCGTCGACCTCGTTCCCCATCATGCCAAGCGGCGCGAGGTCAGGGCGGTGCTCAACAACAGCTTCGGCTTTGGCGGGACCAACGCCAGCCTGGTGCTGAAAGCGGTCGACTGACGTGCGCGGGCTGCTGGCCCTCCTGTTCGCGTTGCTGCTCAGCGCCTGTTCGGCGGGCAGTGCGCCGCGCGATGCCGAGGTCGTGATTCCGGCGGGTTCGAGCCTGACCGCGGCGGCCGATATCCTCGAAACCGCCGGCGGCATCGAGAGCGCGTCGAGCTTCCTGACCTATGCCAAGCTTTCGGGCGGCGACGAGCCGATCAAGCCGGGCACCTACCGCATCGAAAAGGGGACCAGCGGCGAGGCGGTGCTGCGCATGCTGCAGGACGGCAAGACGGTCCAGCATTACGTTACCGTCCCCGAAGGCCTGCCCTCGATCATGGTGTGGGACCGGCTGATGGCCAATGACGATCTGACCGGCAAGATTCCGGTGCCTGCCGAAGGCTCTATCCTGCCCGAAACCTATGCCTATCAGAAGGGTGAGACGCGCGCCGCCGTGGTCGCGCGGATGCAGGAGGCGATGGACAAGGCGTGGGCCGACCTATGGCCGAAGCGCAACGCCCGCGCGTTTCCCAAGGACCGCAACGAGGCGATCACGCTGGCGTCGATCATCGAAAAGGAAACCCCCGTCGCCGACGAGCTGACGACGGTCTCGGCGGTCTATACCAACCGGCTCGAACTCGGCATGATGCTGCAGGCCGACCCGACGATCATCTATCCGATCACCAAGGGCAAGGCGCTGGGGCGGCGGATCCGCAAATCGGAGATCGCCGACGTCAACGATTATAATACTTACGCGATGGCGGGCCTGCCCAAGGGACCGATCGCCAATCCCAGCCGCGCCGCGATCGCCGCCGCGCTCAATCCCAACGACAGCAAGGCGCTCTATTTCGTCGCCGACGGCAAGGGTGGGCATATCTTTGCCGGCACGCTCGCCGAACATAACGCCAATGTTAAGAAATGGTACGCGATCCGCCGCGCGAGAGGCGAGATGTAATCATCGGCTCGCTCGATCAGCGCGCCGGACTTTATCGATTTTACCTTTAAATCATGGAACTCTATCGGCGGTTCGCCCGTTGATGTTGCAATGCAGCAATCGACGCGCTGCCCTTGGCGGCGATCGCTTGCCGCCTCACCCGAAATCCAAGAGGAAATTTTATGCAAACTGGCTGTCCAGTCCCCAATGTTACGCTAAAGACCCGTGTTCGCGACGAAGCGATCGGCGGCGACAATCCGTTCCGCTGGCAGGACGTTTCGACCGGCGACCTGTTCGCCGAGGGACGCCATGTCGTTTTCGCGCTGCCCGGCGCGTTCACGCCGACCTGCACGACGCAGCAGTGCCCCGCCTACGAACGCACCTATGACGATTTCAAGGCCGAGGGCGTCGCCGACGTCTACTGCCTGTCGGTCAACGACGCCTTCGTGATGTACCAGTGGGCCAAGATGCTCGGTATCGAGAAGCTGACGATGCTGCCCGACGGTTCGGGCGATTTCACCCGCCGCATGGGGATGCTGATCAAGAAGGATCACCTCGGTTTCGGCGACCGCAGCTGGCGCTATGCGATGGTGATCGACGACGGCGTCGTCACCGAGATGTTCGTCGAGCCCGGCCTCAACGACGATGGCTCTGACTCGGACCCCTATGGCGAAAGCAAGCCCGAGCCGGTGCTCGAATGGGTCAAGGCCAACCCCTACAAGGGCGCCGCGACCGCCGCCGCGCGCGAACTCGAAGACGCGTAAATCAGCAGGCTAGTCTCTGACCAAGCCAACGGGGCGCGCACTGGCGACGGTGCGCGCCCTTTTTGCTGGCCGCCGCGCGGCGATGCCGCCACATTCGCGCGATGCCCGCCGCGCCGATCATCCTCACCGCCGCCATGGCGCCTGCCGATCAGGTCTGGGCCGACCGGCTGCGCGCGCTACATTTCCCGCCCGAGCGCAATCATCTCGCCGCGCATATCACGCTGTTCCACCACCTCCCGCCCGCGCTGCTGCCAGAGCTCAAGGACCGGATGCGCGCATTGGCGAAAGAGCCGCCGCCCTCGGCGATCCTGAGCGAGGTCTATTCGCTCGGCCACGGCGTCGCCTATCGGGTCGACTCGCCTGATCTGATCGATATCCGCGCCGAACTTGCCGCGGCGTTCCACGGCCTGCTGACGCCGCAAGACGCCGCGTCGCCGCGGCTGCACATCACCGTTCAGAACAAGGTCTCGGCGGGCGAGGCGCGCGCGCTGCTCGCCGGTCTGCGCGCCGATTTCGAACCGCGTCGGCTGCACATCGCCGGGCTCGCCGCCTGGCATTATCGCGGCGGCCCGTGGGAAGCCGCTTTCGCCGCGAGCTTTCGCGGCTAGTCCGCGAGCATGTCCTTGAGCGCGATGCTGTCGTCGGCAAGCCGTAGGGGATCGATCTCGGCGCGCGCCTCGATCAGTTTGCGTCCCTGGACGTAATCGCGCGCGCGACCGACGCAATCGAGCGCGACGACGCGGTCGCGCTTCAAATAGATCACCGAGAAACTGCGGCTGGCGGGGTCGCCGCGGACGACCTCGGCATCGTGGTCGATCGACAGGCCGACGGTCTGCAGTTTGAGGTCGTACTGGTTCGACCAGAACCATGGCAGCGCCTCGTAGCGCGCGTCCTCGCCGATGATGTCGGCGGCGACGACCTTCGCCATGTCGTGCGCATTCTGCACCGATTCGACGCGGATCTGTTCGCCGTCGGCCCAGACATTGGCATGGCTGGCGCAGTCGCCGATCGCATAGACGTCGGGCAGGCTGGTGCGGCATGCCGAATCGACATCGACGCCATTGCCGCCGGTCGCGCCCGCGGCGATCAGCGGGCCGACCTCGGGGACGATGCCGATGCCCGCGACGATCAGGTCGGCGGCGATCGCGCTACGGTCGGCGAGCGTCGCGACAAGGCCGTCGCCCTGGCGCTCGATCGCCTCGACCGTCGTGCCGAGGCGCAGCTCGACGCCCTGGCGGCGGTGTTCGGCGGCGTAGAATTGGGCGAGCGTGGTGCCGGCGACGCGCGCGAGCACGCGGTCGGCCATTTCGACGAGGACGACGTGCTTGCCGAGCTTGCGGAAACCCGCCGCCGCCTCGAGCCCGATATAGCCGCCGCCGACGATCAGGACACGACCGACGCGATCGAGCCGCGCGCGGATGGCGTCGACGTCGCGACGCTTGCGAATCGCGAATACGGCGTCGTCGTCGGCGCCCGGGCAGGGCAGCGGCCGCGCGAGCCCGCCGGTCGCCCAGATCAGCCGGTCGTAGCGAATTTCGGGATGACGGCTGGCGGCGACGGTCTTGGCGATTCCATCGACGCGGCTGACGCGCGAAGCGGGCAAGCGGACGATGTCGCGCTCGGCCCAAAAGGCTTCGGGCCGCAACAGCATGCGCGCGAATTCCTTTTCGCCGACGAGATATTCCTTGCTCAGCGGCGGGCGTTCATAGGGCGGCTCGGTTTCCTCGCCGATCATCGCGATGCTGCCGCCAAAGCCCATCTGGCGCAGCTGGATCGCGGCCTGCGCGCCGCCATGGCCGCTGCCGACGATCAGGACATCGTAACTGGGGGTTTCGGCTTCGCTCATGGCGCTGCCCTAGCGCGTATCGGCGCGCTTGCGAAGGGTGGCGGCGCCATATTGACCGCGCCCCGAGCGCCGCTTATAGGCCGCGCTTCCAACCGATTCCGGGCATCGCTGCCGGGCATCGTGCGGCGGAGTAGCTCAGCTGGTTAGAGCAGCGGAATCATAATCCGCGTGTCGGGGGTTCGAGTCCCTCCTCCGCTACCAGCCTCGAAAATTCGTCCGGGGGACGATTTTTGCGAGGCTCCCGAGCGCTAGTGAAAAGCGCAAATGATCCGGCAGATGGACTTTGAAAGCGCCCGATGCGACGCGAAGGGCCGGCAACGTCCGGCCGCGTCCGGGGATGATTTTTCGAGGCCCGCGTGCCCGCTCAAGGGCTGACAAAGCGCTCGACTCCCCCTAGATGCGCTCCACCACCTCGATGCAAACAGCCCGCCGACGGAGCCGATATGAGCGAAACCAAGCATAGCCGCATGATCATCCTCGGCTCGGGCCCGGCGGGGCTCTCGGCGGCGATCTATGCCGCGCGCGCGGGCATGACGCCGATCGTCATTCAGGGCATGCAGCCCGGCGGGCAGCTGACGATCACCACCGATGTCGAGAATTATCCGGGCTTCGCCGAGGTCGTCCAGGGCCCCTGGCTGATGGAGCAGATGCAGGCGCAGGCCGAACATGTCGGGACCGAGATGGTCTATGACCTGATCGTCGATGTCGACCTGTCGCGGCGCCCGTTCCGCCTGACCGGCGACGGCGGCACCGTCTATACCGGCGACACGCTGGTCATCGCGACGGGCGCGCAGGCCAAATGGCTCGGCGCGCCGGGCGAGGCCGAACTCGGCGGCAAGGGCGTGTCGGCCTGCGCCACGTGCGACGGGTTCTTCTATCGCGGCAAGAAGGTCGTCGTCATCGGCGGCGGCAACACCGCGGTCGAGGAGGCGCTCTACCTCACCAACCATTCGGACGACGTCACGCTGATTCACCGCCGCGATTCGCTGCGCGCCGAAAAGATCCTGCAGGAACGCCTGTTCGCCAACCCGAAGATTTCGGTGCTGTGGAACAAGAGCGTCGAGGCGTTCGTCGGCGGCGGCAATCCCGAGGGGCTGGTCGGCGTCGACCTCATCGATACGCTCACCGGCGAAAAGAGCCATGAGCCGTGCGAAGGCGGTTTCGTCGCGATCGGCCATGCGCCGTCGACCGAATTGTTCAAGGACAGGCTGCCGATGGACGACCACGGCTATCTCGACGTCGAAAAGGGCACCAGCCGCACCGTCATTCCCGGCGTCTTCGCCGCGGGCGACGTGTCGGACAAGGTCTACCGCCAGGCGGTCACCGCCGCCGGCATGGGCTGCATGGCCGCGCTCGATGCCGAGAAATTCCTCGCCGAGGCGGAATTCGCCGAGATGGAAGCGGCGCAGTAGGCGTTTCGCTTCGCCGCCAAATCAGGGCTGCGGTCGTTCGATATTGAGAGCCGCCAATAGCCGCTCCTCGAGCCACGCCTTGTCCGCGTCGCGCGCAAAGCTGTGCGAAGCGCTGTCGAGATCGTGCAATGACAGGCTCTTGTTACCCCGCGCCGCCGCGAACGCGGGCGACGTCCATGCCGCGATGAATTCTATCGCGGTCCGGTCGCGGCTGGCGAGCAGGATCTGCGTCGGCACCGCCACTTTCGCCATCGCCTCGCCGAGCCGGTCGGCCAGCGCCGAGGGAGCGTCGCCGCCGCGCGCGCGCGACAGGCCGCGCGCCAGCTTGGTAAGATCGACCCCGCCGCGCAGCAGCCGCATCCATTCGCGCGGATCCTTGAGCTTGGCGCGATAGCGCGCGCGGATCGCCGCTGCCGAGGGCAGCGGGGTGGCGTCGTCGCTGCCGGTCTCCGACCTTGCCTCCTCGATCGCCCACGGATTGGCGAGGACGAACGCGTCGATCCCGACGAACGGTCCGTGCAACGCCAGCGCGCTCGCCGCGTCGCAATTGCCGAACGCGGCGATGCGGCTCTCGGGCGGACAGGCTGCGCGCAACTGCGCAAGCGCCGTGGCGATATCGGGACCGCTGGCATCGAAGCCGGCATTGTCCCCGCCGCTGTCGCCGACGCCGCGACGGTCGAAGCGCAACACCGCGATGCCCTGTGCGGCGAACCGCTGCGCCAGCATCGCCATGCCGCGATGCGCGCCGCTGCGCAGCTCGTTGCCGCCCGAGACGATCAGCAGCCCGGCGCGAATCTCGCCATCGGGCCGGTCGATCGTCGCGGCGATCGTGTCGCCGGCGCAGGCGAGGGTCAGGAAATCGCGCATGCGGCCATCCATTGCGCGATGTCGCCGGCGATCTCCTCGGCAAGGGCGGCATCCTCGCCCGGTTCGGCCTGGAGCCAGAGCGGGCGACCGGCGAGGCGATCTTCGCCGCCCGCGCCGAGCGCGACGGTGCGGCATCGGTCGAGCGGCGCGGACTCGCTCGATCGCAGTTCGGCGATCATCGTCGGGGAAAGCAGGTTGCCGGCAAGGCGCAACGGCGCGTCCGCCGCCATCCGGTCGAGATCGGCGATCGTCGTGTCGCGGCCATATTCGCGATCGGAGGCGATTCGCGTTCGCATCATCGTCTTGAGCAGGCTGGCGCCGCTGGCGGGAGCGAGGCGCCAATGCGCGGCGGCATCGATATCGTCGATCAACGCGCCGCCACGGGTCGCGGCGGTGATGACGGCGGCGTCTTCGTCGCGAACGTGGCGGGCCAGCGCCTCGCGCCATCGCGCCAGCGTCGCCGCCTCGGTCGGCAGCAGGCTTTCGTTCTGGCCAGGCAGGTCGGGAAGCAGCGACGCGATGCCGCGCGCCGCCAGCGCGCGCATCGCCAGGCGAACGGTGCGGCGCAGCCGGTTGGCTTCCTCGAACAATGGCAGGACGAACACGACTGCGGCGCGCCCGGCGGGACCGTCGCGCACGATCTGTTCGACATGGGCGGGATCGGTCATGCCCGCCGCACCGCTTCAGCCGAGCGCCTTGACCTGGGCGAAGCGGACCAGCGCGCCGAAGGTTTCGAAAATATCGCCGTCGACCTCGTCGTCGTCGATGGTGATGCCGAGGCGATCCTCCATCTCGGTCAGCAGCCCGGCGACCGCCATCGAATCGAGCTCGGGCAGCGCGCCGAACAGCTCGCTGTCGTCGCGAAAAGCGGCCAGCCGCGCGGCGTCGATGCCGAGTACGTCGCCGAGCACCGCGCGGACCGCGGCCTCGACCTCTCGGGCGCCTTCGTAGATCATGGATGTCCCCCGCAGTGCAACGACTTCGTCCGGCCTGTTAAAGTCATTTCCGGCGCTTAACAAGCTGCGAAAGAGCCGTTTTCAGCGCCGGAAGCCACGACGAAGGGCGGCGCAGATTGTACATTTCGACATAATGCAGCATCGCGCGCGCATTCATCCAGTCGCGCTTGTAGCCGTCGTCGCCGGTGCCGAAGTCGATCCGCGTGACATGGTCGCGTTCAAATGCGTGTTCGAACATCGCATAGCTCAGCAGCGTGCCGGGCGACGCCTTGTCGCTGTCCTCGACATGCGCGAGCTTGTGGATGTTGGCGATGCCGTTGTCGGTGGTCCAGAACTGCGCCGCGACCGGGCGATCGCCGATCCACGCGACGCCGAGGCGCAGCGCCCCGGCCGCGCCTTCGCGTTCGGCCAGCGCGCGCAGGAACTCGGGCTGGCCTTCCTCGGGCTTCCAGCTGTCGGCATAGACGCGTTCATAGGCCGCCCAGCCATCGGCGTCGAAATGGTCGAACAGCTGCAGCGTGACGATGTTCTTCTTCGCCTTGCGCTTGACCGTGCTCTTGAGCGCGCCGGGTCGCGCCGCCCAATAGCTTGCGAAATCCATGCCCGCGGTATCGAGATAATGGTTGGCGACGTGGGGCTGGACGAACACGGTCCAGCCGGCGCGGCGGAACGCCCTGGCGACCAGGGCGGCGCTGCCGTCCTCCTCGGGCACGGCTTCGAGGACGATCGACGCGGCGCGGCTGCGCAGCCGTTTGGCCGCCCCGACCAGCATCGCCAGGCGCGCCTCCTCGCTCGGCTCGCCCGTAAACACCGGCCGCCAGGCGAAGCTGTACCAGTTCGACAGGCTGACGAGGCGATCGTTGGCCTGGTGCGCGAGGAACAGCCAGCAGTCCGATTTTTCCGAGCGGGTATGGACGGCGAGCGGCTTCGAATGGGGGGCGCACAGCCGGTGCAGCAGGGTGAACCAGTCGAGCCGGTCGAACAGCGACGGCTGCGCGTCGCGGCCGAGAGCCTTGGCCGCATGCCCCGTTATGCGCTCAAGCTTGACGAGATATTCACCCTTAACCCACATAGAAACGTCCGAGCCTTTCGTCTTTCACCCCTTATGCGGCAAAACCAGTGACTGAAACGCTAACCATCGCGCCAGCGACGCTCGATTGCCTCACCCGACGCGGCGAGTCGAGCGATGTCGCGTTCGACATGCCGGGCGCGACGCTCGATTACGCCGCGCTCGAGGCGCGTGTCGCGACGATGGCGGCGGTGCTCGTCGCGCGCGGCCTGACGCCGGGCGACCGCGTCGCGACCTGGCTCGCCAAGACCGGCGAGGCGTGCCTGATGCCGCTCGCCGCGGCGCGCGCCGGGCTGATCCATGTCCCGGTCAACCCGCTGCTCAAGCGCGCGCAGGTCGCGCATATCCTGGCCGATAGCGGCGCGCGGCTGTTGATCTCGAACGCCGCGCGGCTTTCCAGCCTCGCCGATAGCGACGTCCCCGCAGCCTGCGCTGCGATCGACGATCGCGATTTTCGCGCCGCCATCGCGGCGGGCGGGAGCGGCATCGAAATCTCGCCCGCAAGCGCCGACGATATCGCCGCGATCCTTTATACCAGCGGCTCGACGGGCAAGCCCAAGGGGGTGGTGCTGAGCCACGCCAATCTGTGGCTCGGCGCGCAATCGGTCGCGCATTATCTCAAGCTGGCGCGCGACGAGCGCACGTTGTGCGTGCTGCCGCTCAGCTTCGATTACGGCCAGAACCAGTTGCTTTCGACCTGGTATGCCGGCGGCGCGTGCAGCCCGCTCGATTACCTGACGCCGCGCGACGTGATGAAGGCGGTGGCGCAACGGCGCATCACGACGCTGGCGGGGGTCCCGCCGCTATGGGTCCAGCTTGCCGAACTCGACTGGGACGCGGGGCAGGGCGCGACGCTGCGCCGCCTCACCAATACCGGCGGCGCGCTGACCCCGGTGCTGGTGCGCAGGCTGCGCGCGCTGTTTCCCCAGGCCGATCTCTACGCGATGTACGGGCTGACCGAGGCGTTCCGTTCGACTTATCTCGACCCGGCGCTGATCGACGATCATCCCGAATCGATCGGTCGCGCGATCCCGCATGCCGAGATCCTCGTCGCCCGCCCCGACGGCAGCGCGACCGCCGACGACGAGCCGGGCGAGCTGGTCCATTGCGGGCCGCTCGTCGCGCACGGCTATTGGCAGGACCCGGCACGCACCGCGCAGCGCTTCCGGCCCGCGCCCGCGCATTCGACCTATGGCGGCATCGCGGTCTGGTCGGGCGACAGCGTACGGCGCGACGGCGACGGGCTGCTGACCTTCGTCGGGCGCGACGATGCGATGATCAAGTCGTCGGGCAATCGCATCAGCCCGACCGAGATCGAGGAGGCGGCGATCGCCAGCGGCGCGGCAAGCGAAGCGGTCGCGCTCGGCGTCAAGGACGCGGCGCTCGGCGAGGCGATCGTGCTGATCGTCAAGGGAAATGGCGACGAAGAGGCCTTGCGCGCCTATCTGCGCGGCGAGCTGCCCAATTTCATGCAGCCGCAGCGCGTCGTCTGGCGCGACGCGTTGCCACGCAATCCCAATGGCAAGTTCGACCGGGTGGCGCTCGCGTCCGAAATCGCGCAGGGCGCGGCGTCATGAAGCCGACTGGTCCGATCCCGCCATATTTCGCCGCCGATGCCGACGGCATGCTGATGATCGGCGGCAACCGCGCCGATGCGCTGGTCGAGCAGGCGGGCGACACGCCGCTGTTCGTCTACGACCTCGATATCGTGCGCCAGCACGTGGCGAGGCTGCGCGCGGCGATGCCCGACGGCCTGGCGCTGCATTATGCGATCAAGGCCAATCCCTGGGCACCGCTGCTCGCCGGCGTCGCGGAGCTGGTCGACGGACTCGACGTCGCCTCGCAGGGCGAAATGGAGCATGCGCTCGCAACCGGCATGGCGGCGTCCGCGATCAGCTTCGCCGGGCCGGGCAAGCGCGACCGCGAACTTGCCGCCGCGATCGCGGCCGGGATCACGATCAACGCCGAATCGGAGGGCGAGGTCGCGCGCGCGCTCGCGATCGGCGACCGTTGCGGCGTGCGCCCCCGGCTTGCGGTTCGCGTCAATCCCAGCTTCGACCTCAAGGGGTCGGGGATGAAGATGGGCGGCGGGGCGAAGCCCTTCGGCGTCGATGCGCAGCGCGTGCCGGCGCTCGTGCGCACCGTCGTCGCGGCCGGCGCCGACTGGCGCGGTTTCCATATTTTCGCGGGTTCGCAATCGCTCGACGCCGATGCCATTGCCGATACCCAGGCGCAGACCGTGGCGCTCGCCGCCGAACTGGCAGAGGCCGCGGGCCAGGCGCCGCCGCACGTCAATATCGGCGGCGGCCTCGGCGTGCCCTATTTCCCGGGCGACAGCGCGGTCGATGTCGATGCGATCGGGGCGGCGTTGGCGCGTACGCTCGATCGCCGCGCCGATATCCTTGCCGACACCCGGTTCGCGATCGAGCTCGGCCGCTGGTTCGTTGCCGAGGCCGGGGTCTATCTGACGCGGATCGTCGACCGCAAGATCAGCCACGATGCCATCTTCCTGATCTGCGACGGCGGGCTCCACCACCAGCTCGCCGCCTCGGGCAATTTCGGCACCGTGATCCGCCGCAACTATCCGATCGCGCTGGCGAATCGCTTCGGCGGCGACTCGGCCGAAACCGTCTCGGTGGTCGGCCCGCTGTGCACCCCGCTCGATCGCCTCGGCGACAATGTCGGCCTGCCGCGGGGCGATGTCGGCGACCTGATCGCGGTGTTTCTGGCGGGGGCCTATGGCGCGACCGCCAGCCCGACCGCGTTTCTCGGCCATCCGGCGCCCCGCGAACTGCTCGTTAACGGCTGAGCCTTGCCGCGTCCCGCCGTGGGGCACGCCTTCAATACTAACGCAATATTCACCCTTTTGCGTGCATAGGGAGGCGCAATGACGTCATTGGTGCGCCCAAATCCTGCGATCGGAGGGCGCGCGCCGCAAAAGGGAAACGACATGTCGACACGCAAATCCGCCCGTTTCGTCGCCGCGACGAGCCTGACCGCGCTGGCGCTGGCCGGCTGTGCCGGCGGCGCCGCGACCGGCCCCGAACTGCCGCCCGCGTCGTTCGTGCAGCAGCAGGAGGGGCCGGGCGAGGAATATATCATCGGTCCGCTCGACGAACTGACGGTATTCGTGTGGCGCAACCCCGAACTCGGCGCCAAGGTGCAGGTGCGTCCCGACGGCCGCATCACGACGCCGCTGATCACCGATCTGCCCGCGGTCGGCAAGACGCCGACGATGCTCGCCGAGGATATCAAGCTCCAGCTCAGCGAATTCATCAACGAACCGATCGTCAGCGTGATCGTCAACAATTTCGCGGGCACCTATTCGCAGCAGGTGCGCATCGTCGGCGCGACCGAGAAACCGGCCTCGCTGTCGTTCCGCGCCAATATGACGTTGCTCGACGCGATGATCGCGGTCGGCGGCCTCAGCGAATATGCCGCCGGCAACAAGGCGCGGCTGGTGCGCTACGATCGCGGCACGGGGGTGCAGAAGGAATACGCCATCCGGATCGGCGACCTGCTCAAAAAGGGCGACACCAGCGCCAACGTCCGCCTTCAGCCGGGCGATGTCATCATCATCCCCGAAAGCTTTTTCTGAGCGCCCTTCGGCCTTTGAAACGACAGGAATAACAGCGCGCTATGGACAGTCTTTACGATGAAATCAGGATCGCCCTGCACGGCATCTGGCTGCGCCGCTGGCTGGCGCTCGCGGTCGCCTGGGGCCTGTGCGTGTTCGGCTGGCTGGTGATTGCGCTGATCCCCAATACCTATCAGTCGGAGGCCAAGCTGCTGGTCAACGTCAACCAGCTCGTCCCCGACCAGGTGTCGGGCGCGAACATGGACAACAAGCGCCAGATCGATGAGGTCCGCCAGATGCTGACGAGCGCCGATGCGCTCGAAAAGGTCGTCGTGGCGACCGGCATCGTCGCGCCCGATGCCACCGACGCGCAGCGTGCCGCTGCCGCCGCCGGCCTGCAGAAGGACATCGTCGTTCTCGCCAGCATGGACAACGTCTTTCAGCTGACCTCGAAAATCTCGGTGTCGTCGAAATCCGACGCCGAAAATGCCCGGCTCGCGCCGCGCGTGCTGGCCGAACTGATCGCGGTCGCGCGCGACAGTCGCTCGGCCGGCGGTCGCGCCAATGCGCGGCAGAGCATCGACTTCCTCGACGCGCAGCTCAAGGAGCGCGAAAGGGCGCTGCAGGATGCCGAGCAAAAGCGGATCGCATTCGAAACGCAGAATGTCGGCATGCTCCCAGGCGCCGGCTCGGCCAGCCAGCGCATGGAGATGGGTCGCGCCGAAATCCGCCAGCTCGAATCGCAGCTGGTCTCGGCGCGCAGCGCGCTCGCCGCGATCACCGGGCAGCTCGCAGGAACGCCGCAGACGGTCGCCGGCGGGATCGGCGCGGTCGGCGGCAGCGTCGCGCGTCAGCAGCTCGCCGCCGCGCAGAGCGACCTTGCCAGCATGCAGGCGCGCGGGCTGACTAGTGCGCACCCCGACGTCATCGCGACCAAGGCGCAGATCGACACGCTGCGCGCCCAGGCGGCGCGCGAAGGGTCGGGCGGCGGCGGCGGCGTCTCCAACCCGGCCTATAGCTCGCTCCAGGCGATGCGCGCCGAGCGTCAGGCGACGGTGACCGCGCTCGAAACGCGCAAGAGCCAGATCGAGGGCGAAATCAGCGCGATGCTTTCGCAGCGCATCCAGGAGCCCGAAGTGGCCGCCGAATACGACCGCATCACGCGTGAATATTCGGTGCTGAAAACGCAATATGATACGCTGCTCGGCCAACGCGAACAGGCGCGACTGCGCGGCGATCTCGAAATCGAGACGAGCCCGGTGCGGATCGAGATCATCGACCGGCCGACGCAGCCCAAGGCGCCGATCAGCCCCAATCGTCCGCTGCTGCTGTTCGGCGTGCTGATCGTCGGTATCGGCGGCGGCATCGGCGCGGCGTTCGCGCAGGGCCAGTTGCAGACGAGCTACGCGACCGTCGATAAGCTCGAGAGCGCCAGCGGACTGCCGGTGATCGGATCGATCACCGAGACGCTGACCGCGCCGCTGATCGAGGAACGCAAGCGCAAGCTGAAATGGCTCGCGGGCGGGTCGGCCGGACTGGTCGGACTGTTCGCGGTGCTGATGGTCATCGAATTCGTCCAGCGCGGTATCGCGGCGTGAACGGGGATAACGACATGAACGAGCAAACCCCGATCAAGAAGCCCCAGTCCACGAAACGGGGCTCGCTGCTCGAACGAGCGGCCGAGGCGTTCGACTTCAACGGCCTGCTGCGGCGCGACGACGCTGCGCCGATGCCCGTTTCGCCTCCGCCCCAAACACCGGCGAACCCGGCGACCGCGGCGACGCCGGCCGCCGAGCGCGAGGCGCGTCCGCCGCGATCGCAGTTCAGCCGGCGCGCGTCGGATCGCCCGACGACGTCGAAACCGGTGGTCAATGCGCCGCGGCAGAACGTCGATCGCGATGCTCTGGCGGACGCCGCCATGATCGTGCCCGGCGGTCCGGTCAGCGGCCTGGCCGAGGAATTCCGCATCATCAAGCGCCGCCTGCTGCGCGAGATCAAGGCATTCGAGGACGACCCGCAGCGCACCAACGGTCGTCAGGACATCGCCCGCCGCATCCTCATCACCTCGGCCAATCCGCACGAGGGCAAGACCTATTGCGCGGTCAATCTGGCGATGTCGCTGGCGATGGAACAGGACCACGAAGTCCTTCTGGTCGATGCCGATTTCGCCAAGCCGTCGGTGCTGTCGACGCTTGGCCTGGCCGCCGAGCGTGGGTTCATGGACGCGCTCGCTGATCCGTCGATCGACGTCGCCAATGCGATCATCCCGACCGACATTTCGGGCCTGTCCGTACTTTCGGCGGGCACGCAGACGCCCAAGGACAGCGAATATCTCGCCTCGCAACGCACCGAGCTGGTGCTCGCCCGGCTGACCGAACAGGCGCCGCGCCGCATCGTCATCTTCGATTCGCCGCCGGTGCTCGCGGCGTCGCCGGCGATCGTGCTCGGCGCGCATGTCGGCCAGGCATTGATGATCGTTCGCGCCGACCAGACCAAGGAAAGCGCGCTCAAGGACGCGATCGGCCTGATGGCCGCCTGCGCGCATATTCAACTGCTGCTCAACGGGGTGAAATTCTCTCCCGGCGGGCGCCGCTTCGGGACCTATTACGGTCAGGGGGATTGATATGATCCAGCACAAATCCATCGCCAAGTGGGCTTTTGCCGGCGCCGCCCTGTGCGCGCTGATGCCGAGCTCGGCTGCCGCGCAGCTGGTCGGCTACGAAGACGTCGACAGCGGCGACCCGGCGGTTGCCGACGATTCGTCGGATGCACCGGGCCGGCCCGCGCGCACCGCGCGGATCGAGGTCGTGCCTTATGTCGAACTGCAACAGCTGCTCGTCGCCGATCTCAGCAACGGCGGCGAAGTGCTGACCTATTCGACCGTCGCTGCGGGCGTTCAGTTGGGCGTTTCGACGCGCCGCGCCGAGGCGCAGGCCGACGTCCGCTATGAACGACGCATCGCATGGAACGGCGATCTCGACGATCAGGACATCATCAGCGGCATCGCTCGCGCGCGCTACGACGTGCTTCCTTCGCGGTTGGCGGTCGAGGCCGGCGCGCTGGCGACGCGTGCGCGATCCGATATCGGCGGCGATGCCAACGGCATTCTCGTCGGCAATACCGACAACACGGTCGACGTGTATTCGATCTATGCCGGCCCGACGGTCTCGCTGCCCGTCGGCGCGGCGACACTCGCGGCGGGTTATCGCTTCGGCTACAACCGCGTCGAAAGCGACGGGCCGCGGCTTGCCGCGGGCGGTACCCCCGTCGACGTTTATGACGATTCGACCAATCATCTCGCCACCGTTTCGCTCGGCGTCCAGCCGGGTCAGCTGCCCGTCGGGCTCGCCGTCGGCGCGGGCTACGAGCGCGAAGACACGAGCCAGCTCGACCAGCGCTACGAGGGCAAATATGCGCGCGTCGACGCGACCGTCCCGGTTTCGCCCACGCTCGCCGTCGTCGCCGGCGTTGGCTACGAGGATATCGAGGTCAGCCAGCGCGACCCGCTGCTCGACGGCACCGGCAACGCCGTGATCGACGGCAGCGGCCGCTTCGTCACCGATCCGGCGTCGTCGCGCCGCGTGACGGTCGAAAGCGACGGCTTGATTTACGATGCCGGCGTCATGTGGCGACCGAGCGCGCGGACATCGCTCGATGCCCGGGTGGGCAAGCGTTATGGCGACCTATGGCTGATGGCCTCCTATCAGCAACAGCTCGACCCGCGGACCAATTTCGCGTTCGGCGCCTATCAGACGTTTTCCAGCTACGGCCGTCGCCTGACCAATGCGCTGGCCAGCCTGCCGACGCAGTTCGACAGCTTCCGCAACCCGCTCGACGGCTCGCTCGGCACCTGTTTCTACGGCTCGGGCAACAGCGGCGGCGGGGCGTGCCTCGACGGCGCTCTGGCCGGTACGACGACCGCCAACTTCCTGTCGCGCGGTGCCGCCGCGCAGCTCAGCATGACGCGTGGCCGGTGGAATTACGGCGTCGGCGTGGGTGTCGACCAGCGCGAGTTCGAGGGGCAGAACCTGCTCGGCACGATCGATCTCACCGGCGTGACCGACGAAAGCTATTACGCCAACGTCGCGGCCGGGGTGCAGCTCGACGCGCGCTCGTCCTTCGACACGCTCGCCTATCTGCGCTATTTCGACAACGGCATCGCGACCGCGCCGGACGTGCTGTCTTACGGCGCGACCGCGGCGTACAACCGCCAGTTCCTGCGCGGCCTGTCGGGCGTCGCCGCGCTCGGCATCAATGGCTACAAGCCCGAGGGGGCGGATGCCGAACTGATCGCATCCGTTCTCCTCGGCGCGCGGTATAGTTTCTAAAAGATCCTCTGGGAGAGATCGAAAATGTACGATGATTTTTACGGCCTTTCGGGCAAGCCGTTCCAGCTGACGCCGGATCCCGCTTTCTATTTCGAGAGCGCGACGCATCGCAAGGCGATGTCCTATCTCGGTTACGGCCTCGCCCAGGGCGAAGGCCTGATCGTCATCACCGGCGAGATCGGCTCGGGCAAGTCGACGCTCGTCGCGCACCTGATGGACACGATCGACGACCGCCGCCTGACCGCGGCGCAGCTGGTGTCGACGCAGGTCGGGCCCGACGATCTCATCCGCCTCGTCGCGACCAAGTTCGGGATCGCTGCCGAGGGCGCGCAAAAAGCCGACCTGCTGCGCGATATCGAGGATTTCCTCCATGCCCAGGCGCGCGCGGGCAAGCGTACGCTGTTGATCGTCGACGAAGCGCAGAACCTGCCGCTCGCCGCGCTCGAGGAACTGCGCATGTTCTCGAATTTTCAGCTCGGTAACCAGCCGCTGATGCAGATTTTCCTGCTCGGACAGCCCGAGTTTCGCGAAACCTTTCAGGAATCGCCCAGCCTCGAGCAATTGCGCCAGCGCGTCATCGCGACCCACCACCTCGAGGCGATGGAGGCCGACGAGGTCGAACCCTATATCATCCACCGTCTCGCCAAGGTCGGCTGGGACGGCAATCCGCGCTTCACCGCCGATGCCATGAGCGAGCTGTACAAGGCGAGCGGCGGCATCCCGCGCCGGCTCAACGTCATCGCCAGCCGCGTGCTGATTGCCGGCGCGATCGACCAGCTGATGCGCATCGACGGCGCGCTCGTCCGCGAGGTCGTCGCCGACATGGGCGCCGATGGCGATGCCGCCCCGACGGAACAACCCAAAGCGGCCGTCTTACAGGGGCAGCAGCCTCCTGCGGTTCCGGAACCGGCCAACGTCGCGCCGGTGTCCATTCAGCCGACGGCGATAACGCTCGATCGCGATGCCGATCATCGCGATCCCGCTGCCGACGAACGGATTGCCGAGCTCAACGGGCGCATCGCCGATCTCGAGGAACGGCTCGAGACGCAGGAGGTCGAACTGCGCCGGGCGGTGACGTTGCTGATCGACTGGATCGACGGCGAGCAGTCGGGCCGCGGTATTCCGCAACACCGCGCGGCTTGACCGTCGCCGCCGTTCGGGCTCGAATGGTCGGCACACCCAGGGGGCGGCGTTAATATGCTGAATGCGATTTCGGTCGATATCGAGGACTGGTTCCAGGTCGGCGCGTTCGAAACGGTGATCGCGCGCGACAGCTGGGACACCCGCGAATCGCGCGTCGCGCGCAACAGCGAGGCGGTGCTCGCGCTGTTCGCGGAAGCCGATGTCCGCGCGACCTTCTTCATCCTCGGCTGGGTCGCCGAACGCCATCCGTCGCTGATCCGCCGCATCGCCGAAGCCGGACACGAGATCGCCAGCCACGGCTACGATCATGCGCGCGTGTTCACGCTCGATGCCAAGAGATTCGAGCAAGATCTTAACAAGACGCGTAAAATCCTCGAGGATGCGTCGGGGCAAAAGGTCACCGGCTATCGCGCGCCGAGCTTCTCGATCGATCGCCGCACGCCATGGGCGCATCCTATCCTCGCCGAACAGGGTTACGCCTATTCGTCGAGCGTCGTGCCGATCGCGCACGACCATTATGGCTGGCAGGGCACGCCGCGCTTTGCCTGGCGCCCCGTCGCGGGCAGCGACCTTGTCGAGATTCCTGTGACAACCGCGCGGTTGGCCGGACGCACGTTGGCGGCGGGGGGCGGCGGCTTTTTCCGCCTACTGCCCTATGCGTTTTCGCGCTGGGCGCTGCACCAGGTCAACCGCGAGGGCCATGCTGGCATCATCTATTTCCACCCCTGGGAGCTCGACCCCGATCAGCCGTTCGTCACCGAGGCGCCGATCAAGTCGAAAATCCGCCATTATTCGCGGCTGTCGGCAATGGCGGGCAAGCTGCGTCGGCTGATGCGCGATTTCGAGTTCGGCCGCATGGACGCGCTCGTCGCGCAGGAGCGCGCCAACGCGGTCGCGCCCGACGCCGCCCAGGCGGCATGACCCACGTCGCCCCCATCGACGACGAGACGGCGATCGCCGCCTACCTCGCCGCGCATCGCGACGCGACGCCGTTCCACGATCGGCGCTGGCTGCGGGCGGTCGAACGGGGCTGCGGGCAGACCTATCATCGCCTTGCCGCGACCGATGGCGACGGCAATCTGACCGGCTATCTGCCGCTCACCCATATCCGATCGCGAGTGTTCGGATCGGCGCTGGTGTCGACCGGCTTTGCCGTTGGCGGCGGCATCCTCGCCGACGACCACGCCAGCGCGGCGCAGCTTGCCGACGCCGCCTGGACGCTCGCCGCCGAGCTCGGCGCCGGCACGCTCGAATTGCGCGGTGGCAGGGTGCCCGGCGACGATCTCGGCGATCGCAGCTGGATCGCCGACGCGACGACCTATGCCGGCTTCGTCGCCGATCTTGCCGACGACGACGATGCGCAGCTGCTCGCTATCCCGCGCAAGCAGCGCGCCGAAGTCCGCAAGGCGCTCGGCGGATCGCTGACCGTGCGCACCGGTCGCGACGCGGTCGACCGCCGCGAGCATTATCGCGTCTATGCGCAATCGGTCCGCAACCTCGGCACGCCGGTGTTCCCGCGCCGCCTGTTCGATGCGGTTCTCGACGGCTTCGGCGACGACGCCGATATCCTCACCGTGCGCGACGGCGACACCCCCGTTGCCAGCGTCCTCAGCCTCTATCATCGCGGCACCGTCATGCCCTATTGGGGCGGCGGCACCCATGCCGCGCGGCATCTGCGCGCCAATGAGCGGATGTATTACGAACTGATGCTGCATGCGCGGCGGCGCGGCTGCGCGCGCTTCGATTTCGGCCGGTCGAAGAGCGGGACGGGGGCTTATGCGTACAAGAAGAACTGGGGGTTCGTGCCGGAGCCACTGACCTATTATGCGCGCACCGCCGAGGGCGAGCGGATGCGCAGCATCAATCCCAGCGACGCCAAATATCGCCTTCAGGTGGCGCTGTGGAAAAAGCTGCCGCTGGGTATCGCCAATAGGATCGGGCCGATGCTGGCGCGGGGGCTGGGCTGATGGCCGCGGGTCCGGCGACGCTGTTCCTCGCGCATCGCGTGCCGTTTCCGCCCGATCGCGGCGACAAGATGCGATCGTTCCATATGGTCAAGGCGCTTGCCGCGCTCGGCCCCGTGCATCTCGTCGCGTTCAGCGACGATGCCCGCGACGAGGAGCTGGCGGTCGGGCTCGACGCCTATGTCGCCTCGCGCTTCCTCGTCCGCCGCGCGATGTCCGCGCCGGTCGCGGGCATGCGCGCGCTGGCGGCGGGCAAGCCCTATTCGCTGGCGAGTTTCCAGCACCCGCACGTCGCCGCGCGCGTCGACCGGCTGCTGGCGTCGGGCGCGATCGAGCGCATCTTCGTGTTTTCGGGGCAGATGGCGCAATATGTGCCGGTGAGTTGGCTGGCGCGGACGATCGTCGATTTCGTCGATGTCGATTCGGCCAAGTTCGGCGATTATGCCGCCGCTTCGGCCGGCCTGTCGCCGATGCGCGCGGTCTATGGCCGCGAGGAACGCGAGCTTGCCCGCTTCGAGGCGCAGATCGCGCGCTACGCGGCCAAAAGCCTGTTCGTGTCCGCGGCGGAAGCGGCGCTGTTTCGGGACCGATCGGGGCTTGCAGAAGACAAGGTCATGGCGATCGACAACGGCATCGACCTCGACTTCTACGATCCCGGCGCGGCAATCCTCCCGGCCGACATCGACGGCGACGGCCCGCTCGTCGTGTTCACCGGCCAGATGGACTATCGCCCCAATATCGACGCGGTCGATCGCTTCGCCCGCCAGGTGCTGCCGCGCCTGCGCATCAAGGCGCCGGACGCGCGCTTCGCCGTCGTCGGGCGCAAGCCAAGCCAGCGCGTGTGCGACCTCGGTACGCTCGACGGCGTCATCGTCACCGGCGCGGTCGACGATATCAGGTGCTGGCTGGCCGCCGCCGATGTCGTCGTCGCGCCGCTGCAGATCGCGCGCGGGGTGCAGAACAAGGTGCTCGAGGCGATGGCGATGGCGCGGCCGGTGGTCGTCTCGCCCGCGGCCGCGCGCGGGATCGACGCAACCGACCGGGAGCATTTCGTCGTCGCCGACAGCGCCGGGGCGCAGGCCGATGCGATCGCCGCGCTGATCGCCGACCCGCAGCGCGCCGGGCGACTGGGGCGGGCGGCGCGCGCGCGGGTTACCGCGCGCTATGGCTGGGACGCAACGCTGGCGCCGCTCGCCGCGCTGCTCGACACTCTCGCCGCGCCGTCATGACCGCCGCGACGCAGCCCGGCTGGCGCCGTTCCGCGACGCTGCTCGCCATCGCCGCGCTGGCGCTGCTTGCGCTGTTTTACCGAGATGCCGCGCACATGGCCTCGATCTGGTGGAACGCCTCGACCTTCAACCATTGCCTGCTGATTATCCCGATCATCGCCTGGCTCGTGCAGCAGCGCTGGCCCGCGATCCAGGCCACCGCGCCGCGCGCCTGGTGGCCCGGGCTGATCGTCGTCGCCGGCGGCGCGCTGGCGTGGCTGCTCGGCGAGGCGGCGGGGGTCGCGCTCGCGCGCCATCTCGGCCTCGTCGTCATGCTGCAGGGGGCGGTCGTCGCGCTGCTCGGCCCGACAGTCGCGCGCGCGCTGCTGTTTCCGCTGCTTTATGCGCTGTTCCTCGTCCCCTTCGGCGAGGAATTCGTCCCCGCGTTGCAGGTGCTGACCGCCAAGCTGGCGATGGCGATGCTCGGCTGGGTCGGTATTCCGGCGCATATCGAGGGGGTCTTCATCACCACGCCGCGCGGCTGGTTCGAGGTCGCCGAGGCCTGTTCGGGGGTCAAATTCGTCATCGCGATGGTCGCGCTCGGCGCGCTCGCGGCGCAGCAGCTGTTCGCCCGCTGGGGCCGGCGTATCGGTTTCATGGCGCTCGCTGTCGTCGTGCCGATCGTCGCCAACGGCATCCGCGCGTTCGCGACGATCTGGTACGGCGAGACCTACGGCGTCGAACATGCCGCGGGGTTCGACCATATCATTTTCGGCTGGGTGTTTTTCGCGCTGGTCATCGCGATCGTGCTGGGGATCGGCTGGTGCTTTTCCGATCGCGAGCCTGGCGCCGCCGCCGCTTCCGTCGCCGATACGCGCCGATCGGGCGCGCCGGCGATTCCGCTTCTCGTCACCATGATCGCGATCGCCGTGCTGCCGGTCGCCTGGCTCGCGGTCGGCGCGGCGCAGGGGCCGCGACTGGCGGCCAGAATGGATGCGCCCGTCATCGCCGGCTGGTCGCCGGTCGCATCGCGCAATGCCGCGCCGTGGCAGCCACGCTTCCCCGGCGCCGATCGCGTCCGCCGCGTCACCTATGCCGACGGCACCGGCCGCCGCGTCGACCTCGTCCTTGCCGCCTTCGTCCGCCAGCGCGAGGGGCACGAACTGGTCGGCTATGGCGTCGGCGCGCTCGACGAGGCCAATGGCTGGTCGTGGAGCGGCGATGAACCCGCGATCGGGGCGATGGCGGTCGATCGATATGTGACCGCGGACGCGAGCCGCAGCGTCGCCAGCCTCTATCGCATCGGCGATCGCGTGACCGCCGATCCGCGCCGGGTAAAGCTGGCAACGCTCGCCGCACGCCTGCTCGGCAGCGATCAGCGCGCGGTCGCGATCCTCGTCTCGTCCGAACACGGCGCGGACGCGATCCGCGATTTCCTCGCCTCTGCCGGATCGCCTGCCGCGCTGGCTGACGCCGCGCTGCAAAGCCGCTAAGGCCCCGATCATGTGCGGCATCGCGGGCATCTTTCACCTTGAGACGGCCAAGCCGGTCGATCCCGCACGGATCGCGGCGATGACCGCGACGCTCGCGCATCGCGGCCCCGATGGCGACGGCGTGTGGACAGCGCCGGGCGTCGGCCTGGGCCATCGCCGCCTCGCGATCATCGATATCGCGGGCAGCCCGCAGCCGATGGCGAGCGCCGATCGCAGCATCACAATCAGCTATAACGGCGAAGTCTACAATTACCGCGAGCTGCGCGAGGATCTGCGCGCGCTCGGCCACGTCTTTCGCAGCGACGGCGATACCGAGGTGATCCTCGCCGCCTGGCGGCAATGGGGCCCCGATTGCCTCGATCGCCTGATCGGCATGTTCGCCTTCGCGATCCACGACGCGGCGCTGCCGGGCCTGTTTCTCGCGCGCGACCGGCTCGGCGTAAAGCCGCTTTATTATGTCGAACTGAGCGACGGCAGCGTCGCCTTCGCCTCCGAACTCAAGGGCCTGCTCGCGCACCCGCTGCTGCGCGCGCGGCCCGACCTGTCGGCGATCGACGATTATCTCGCCTTCGGCTACGTCCCCGACGACGCGTGCATCGTCGCGGGGGTCAAGAAACTGCCCGCCGGCCACTGGCTGCTGCTGCGCCGCGGCCAGCCGCTGCCGCGCCCGCGCCAATATTGGGACATCGATTTTTCGCAGCGCATGACGGCGAGCCTGGCCGATGCCGAGGAGGAGCTGCTCCGCCTGCTGCGCGACGCGGTCAGAAGCCGGATGGTCGCCGACGTGCCGCTGGGCGCGTTTCTGTCGGGCGGCGTCGATTCGTCGAGCGTCGTCGCGCTGATGGCCGAGGCGAGCTCGCGCGCGGTCGAGACCTGCACGATCGGCTTCGACAGCCAGACGCTCGACGAAAGCGACCATGCCGCGCGGATCGCGCAGCGTTACGCCACCAACCATCGCCAGCGGATCGTCTCGGCCGACGATTTCGGCCTCGTCGACCGCGTCGCCGACCAGTTCGACGAGCCGTTCGCCGATGCCAGCGCGCTGCCTATGCTGCGCTTGAGCGAACTCGCGCGCGAACAGGTGACGGTGGCGCTGTCGGGCGACGGCGCCGACGAGGCGATGGCGGGCTATCGCCGGCACGTTTTTCACGCGCACGAGGAGCGGGTGCGTGCGATGATCCCGGCGCCGCTGCGGCGCGGCGTGATCGGCCCGCTCGCGCGCATCTGGCCCAAGGCCGACTGGGCGCCGCGCCCGCTGCGCGCCAAGGCGACGCTGACCGGCCTGTCGCTGTCGGGCGAGCAAGCCTATGCGCGCGCCGTCGGCGTCACCGGGCCCGAGGCGCGCGGCGCGCTGTTCGGCGACGGCGCGCGGCGCGCGCTAGGCGGCTACCGGGCCGAGGAACGCTATTGGCGCACGATGCGCGAGGCGCCCGCACGCGACGGGCTAGACGCCGCGCAATATGCCGACATGAAGATCTGGCTGCCCGGCGACATCCTGACCAAGGTCGATCGCATGAGCATGGCCGCCAGCCTCGAGGCGCGCGAGCCGCTGCTCGACCATCGCCTCGTCGAATTTGCCGCGACGCTGCCCGCCAAAATGCGCGTGCGCGGCGGGCAGGGCAAATATCTGATGAAAAAGACGATGGAGCGCTATCTGCCCAAGGACGTGCTCTATCGCCCGAAAATGGGCTTCGTCACGCCGATCAGCGCCTGGTTTCGCGGGCCGCTGGCGAGCGAGGCTGAGCGGCTGTCGGGCGCGTCGGCGCTGGCGCGCAGCGACTATTTCGACATGCGCGAGATCGCCCGCGTCGTCGCCGCGCACCGCAGCGGCCTGAGCGACCATGGCCGGCTGATTTGGCAGCTCGTCATGCTCGACAAGGCGATGGCGCGGTTGTTCAAGCTGTAAAAAGACCTCTCCCTAGCAGGAGAGAAGCGGTCAGTCGGGATAGTCGGCGCCGACGAAATACAGGCCATCGGGAGGTGCGTTGAAGCCGAGGGCGGCGCGATCGCGCGCGGCGAGCGCCGCGGCCATGTCGTCGGGGCTCCATTTGCCTTCGCCGACCAGCGCGAGGCAGCCCACCATCGAGCGGACCTGGTGGTGGAGGAAGCTGCGCGCGGCGGCAAAGACGCTGATCATGTCGCCGTCGCGCGCGACCATGAGCCGGTCGAGCGTCTTAACCGCGCTGTGCGACTGGCAGTGGGCCGATCGAAAGGTGGTGAAGTCGTGCCGTCCGATCAGGCGATCCGCCGCCGCCTGCATCGCGTCCTCGTCGAGCGGAACCGCCACGCGCCACGCTAGCCCGCGCTCAAAGGTCAGCGGCGCGCGGCGGTTGACGATGTCGTAGCGATAGCGCCGCCCGACGCACGAAAAGCGCGCGTGCCAGTCGTCGGCGACGGTTTCGCAGGCGAGGATCGAGATCGGATCGGGCCGCACATGCGCGTTGATCGCGCCGGCGAGGCGGAACGGCGTGATCGGCTTGGCGATGTCGGCATGCGCGCGCATCGCCAGCGCGTGCACCCCGGCATCGGTGCGCCCGGCACCGTGGACGCGCACGTCCTCGCCGGTGACGCGCCCGATCGCGTCCTCGATCCGCTGCTGCACGCTTGCGCCGTCGGCCTGGCGCTGCCAGCCGACGAAGGGACGCCCGTCATATTCGATGGCGAAAGCGAAACGCGTCACGCGAGGATCGTCCCGGCGGGAATCGCATAGCCGCGCAGCAAATCGCCCGCCGTCATGCGCGGCCGCCCCGCGCGCTGGACGAGCGTCGGGCGCAAGACGCCGCTGCCGCAGGCGATGCCGAGCGCATCGTCGATCACGGTTCCGGGCGCGGCCTTGCCGCCGCTCTCGATGCTCGCGGCGTGGACGCGGATGCGTTCGCCGTCATGGTCGAACCAGGCGCCGGGGAAGGGGTTGTAGGCGCGCACCGCGCGTTCGAGCGCGGCGGCATCGCGCGTGAAATCGAGCCGCGCCTCGCTCTTTGCGATCTTGGCGGCATAGGTCGCACCCTCGTCGGGCTGCGCGCGCGGCGGAAAGGCGGCAAGGTCGGCGAGCACGCGGACCATCGCCGCAGCGCCCATGCGCGCGATCTCGTCGGTCAGCGCGCCCGCGGTCTTGGCCGCGACCGGGGTGCGGTCGACGAGCCGCATGGCGCCGGTGTCGAGGCCTTCATCCATCTGCATGATCGTCACGCCGGTCTCTACGTCCCCGGCCAGGATCGCGCGCTGGACGGGCGCCGCGCCGCGCCAGCGCGGCAGGATCGATCCGTGGACGTTGATGCAGCCGTGGCGCGGGGCGGTCAGGATCGCGGGCGGCAGGATCAGCCCATAGGCCGCGACGACCGCGACATCGAGGTCGAGCGCGGCGAAATCGGCCTGCGCCTGGGGGTCGCGCAGCGACGGCGGCGTGCGGACGCCGATCCCCAGCGCCTCGGCGCGCGCCTGGACCGGGCTCGGAGTCAGCTTCCGGCCGCGATGGGCCGGGCGCGGCGGCTGCGCATAGGCGGCTACGACGTCGTGCCCCGCCGCGACCAGCGCGTCGAGGCTCGGCACCGCGAATTCGGGGGTTCCCATGAAGGTGATACGCATGATGGCGCTTCAACCGCTTGTCGCCCCGCGGCGCAACCCCTAAGTCGTCAGACGATGGCCTCTAACGAAATCGAAACATTGACGCAGGCGCTGGCGCGGCTCCCGGGGCTGGGACCGCGATCGGCGCGCCGGGCCGTGCTCCACCTCGTCAAGAAGCGCGAAACCGTGCTCGCGCCGCTGCTCGCCGCGCTCGAAAGTGTCAACGAGCGGCTCGTCACCTGCGCAACCTGCGGCAATGTCGACACCATCGACCCGTGCGGCATCTGTGTCGACACGCGCCGCGACGACCGCGCCTTGTGCGTGGTCGAAGATGTCGCCGATCTGTGGGCGCTCGATCGTTCGCGGCTGTTCCCTGGGCGCTATCACGTTCTCGGCGGGCGCCTGTCGGCGCTCGAAGGCGTGCGGCCCGAGGATCTCGCGATCGACAGCCTCGTCGCGCGCGTCGAAGGCGGCGCGGTCGACGAGGTCGTGTTGGCGATGAACGCCACGCTCGAAGGGCAGACGACCGCGCATTACATCGCCGAACGGCTCGAAGCGATGCCGGTGCGGATCACCAAGCTTGCGCACGGCCTGCCGGTGGGAGGCGAGCTCGACTATCTCGACGAGGGTACGCTGGCCCAGGCATTGCGGGCACGGCGGCCGGTGGGATGATCCTCCTCCCACCTGCGGGGGGAAGGATTTGGCCTTAAGGGTCGCTTGGCCCGGCTTGAACTCTCGCGCATGCGCCCCTAAATCGCGCCCATGGCCATACGCGAGATCATCGAGGTGCCCGACCCCCGGCTGCGCACCATTTCCAAGCCCGTCGAAGCTTTCGACGCGGAGCTGAAGACCCTGACCGACGACATGCTCGAGACAATGTACGACGCGGTCGGCATCGGCCTTGCCGCGATCCAGGTCGGCGTGCCGCAGCGCATCCTCGTCATCGACCTGCAGGAAGCCGATCCCGACGACGAAGAGGGCAAGCGCGTCATCCGCGCTCCTCGAGTCTTTATAAATCCGGTCTTTTCCGAGCAATCCGAAGAGCATACGCTCTACAATGAAGGCTGTCTCTCGGTCCCCGAACAATATGCGGAGGTGTCGCGCCCGGCCGAAGTGACGGTCGACTGGCAGGATCTCGACGGCACGCCGCACAAGGAGCGGATGACCGGCTTCATGGCGACGGTGATCCAGCACGAGATGGACCATCTCGAAGGGATTTTGTTCATCGACCATCTCAGCCGGCTCAAGCGCGACATGGTGCTCAAGAAACTCACCAAGCTGCGCAAGGCCGCCTGACGGCGATCGCTCCCGTCGCGAACGGGGAGTCCCTTACAGCGCGGCGATGACCTTTTTCAGCTTGTCGTGCACCGCTTGTGCCACCGGCTCAAGATCGGCATTCTCGACCGCCTGCATCGATGCCTTGGGATCGACCGCGGCGACCTCGATACCTACGTCGGTGCGCTGGACGATCACGTTGCACGGCAACATTGTGCCGATCTTGTCCTCGGCCTCGAGCGCCTGGCGCGCGAGTCCCGGATTGCACGCGCCCAATATGCGATAGTCGCGGAAATCGATGTCGAGCTTCTTCCTCATCGTCGCGCGAAGGTCGATGTCGGTCAGCACGCCGAAGCCTTCGTCCTTCAACGCGTCGGTGACGGCGGCAATGACATCGTCGAACGACCTGTCGGTGATGGTCTTGGCGAAATAATAGCTCATGTCGGTTTCCTGTTCGGGTAAGTCATCGGATCAGGCCTTGGCGACCGCATCGTCGTGCATCATTTCCATCGCCTTCTTGCAGTCGTCGGCGCATTCGCGGCACATCTTGGCGCAGCGGCGGCAATGGTCGGTATCGTGCTTGTCGCAGTCGGCGGCGCACGCTTCGCACGCCTTGACGCAGAGCGCGAGCATCGCGCGGATGACGCCGACATTGCCGCCGGTACGGCGCGACGCGACGCGATAGGTCGCCTCGCAAATGTCCGAGCAATCCGAGCAGCTGCGGATGCATTGCGCCATGTCGCCGTCCTCGGCCGAGCAGGCGTCGGCGCAGCTGTTGCAAATCGCGGCGCAGTACATCGCGTGGCGGACCGCCGCGCCGAGCTGCGGGTCTTCATCGCCGTGAACCTGGGGGTGTTCGGAAATCATCTTTTCGATCGACATGGGGTTCTCCTGTCATTGCGGGTCTGCCCTGTCAGCGCTCGAGCAGCCGATGCCGTTCCATCGCCGCGCCAGAAACCGCTTTCCTCGCGCCGCCCGTTCCGGCTATGTTCCGGGGATGGATAGCATCGTCATCATCGCCGCGCTGATCGCGCTCGCGCTCGGCGCCGTCATCGGCTGGCTGCTCGGCAATCGCGCCGCGGCAGCGGGCAAGCAGGCCGCCGAGTCGCTCCGCCTGCAGCTCGACGGCGTCGTGGCAGAGCGCGACGCGGCGCGTAGCGCGGCCGAGGCCAGCCGCGACGAAGCTGGGCGGGCCAAGGAGCAGCTCGCTGCGCTCGCCGCCGATGCGCGCAACCACGAGAAGCAGATAGCGACGTTGATGGAAGCCAAGGAGGCACTGAGCGCGCAGTTCAGCGAGGTCGGATCGAAAATCCTCGGCGAAGCGCAAAAGGCGTTTCTCGAACGCGCCGACCAGCGTTTCGAACAGGCCAACGAAAAGGGCGGCGAGCGGCTCGCCAAGCTGCTCGAGCCGGTCAACCAGCGGCTGAAATCGTACGAAGAACAGGTCGGCAAGGTCGAGCGCGAGCGGACCGAGGCCTATGGCTCGCTCAAATCGCTGATCGGCGAGATGAAGCAGGGGCAGGAGCGCGTCTCGACCGAGGCGGCACGGCTCGTCAATTCGCTGCGCAACGCGCCCAAGGCGCGGGGCCGTTGGGGCGAGCAGCAGCTCAAGAACGTGCTCGAAAGCTGCGGTTTGAGCGAACATGTCGACTTCGTCACCGAATCGAGCGTCGAGACCGAGGAGGGACGGCTGCGACCCGACGCGATCGTCCGCATCCCCGGCGGCAAGTCGCTGGTGATCGACGCCAAGGTGTCGCTCAACGCCTATCAGGACGCGTTCGAGGCCGACGACGATGTCGGCAGGCGCGCCGCATTGAGCGCACACTGCGCGTCGATGAAGGCGCACGTCAACGCACTCGGCAACAAGAGCTACCAGAGCCAGTTCGACGACGCGCCCGATTACGTCATCATGTTCGTGCCGGGCGAACATTTCCTTTCTGCCGCGCTCGAACACGATCCGCAATTGTGGGATTTCGCCTTCGACAAGAAGGTGCTGCTCGCCACCCCGACCAACCTCGTCGCGATCGCGCGCACCGTCTCGAGCGTCTGGCGGCAGGAGGGGCTGGCGCGCGAGGCGCAGCTGATCGGCCAGCTCGGCAAGGAAATGTATGACCGGCTGGCGACCGCCGCCGAGCACCTCAAGCGCATGGGATCGGGCCTCAGCAGCGCGGTCGGCAACTACAACAAGTTCGTCGGCAGTTTCGAACGCAACGTCCTGTCGACCGGACGGCGCTTCAAGGAGCTCAACGTCGACACCGGCAAGCGCGAGCTTGAGGAAATTTCAGAACTCGACGCGCTGCCGCGTTATGGCGATGACGTGCCCGATCGCGACGCGCGGGAATCGGCCGAATGAAGACGCTCAAAACCGCGACTTTCGCCCTGATCGCGACCGTTTCCCTGGCCGCCTGCGACGCTGCCGATCGACGTGATGAAAGCGGGAGCGCGGCCGATCCTCGCGCGCCCGCTCCGGCTGCGTCGATCGCGGCCGCCGGCAACGAAGCGGCGGTGGCGGGCGAGGCGCCGGCCAGGCGATTGGCGCCGTGGCAATCGACCGCTTTGCTCGCGCCTGATGGCATCGACGCCGCGACCGCGACCGAGGGACACCGCGAGGCGCTGTCGTTCGGTACGGCGCGCACCACTGTCGAGGGAGCGGTTGCCGCGGGGTCGGGCATCGCCGCGATCGGCCGCGACGTGATGGCGGAATGCGGCGCCGGGCCGATCGATGCCACGCGCTATCCGGGCGGTCTCTCACTGCATTTTCAGGACGAAAAGTTCGTCGGCTGGGCGCTGAGCGAGGACGACGGCCCGCGTTGGGCAATGCGCGACGGGTCGCTCGGCATCGGCGCGAGCGCATCGACGATCCCGCGCGGCGACCGGTTCGACAGCACGCTTGGCTTGGAATTCTCGCACGATGGCGTGGCCGGGTTGATCGAAAACGACCGCGTCGTCGCGCTATGGGGCGGGACCAGCTGCAATTTTCGCTAAGATTTGCGCGCGCTTTGGCTTATGGCGGCAAGATGATCGATTACGCGAAAAGCCTGATGGTCGGCCTGGGAATCGGCGCGCTCGCGTTGGCGGGTTGCCAGGTATCTTCGACGGGCAACGAAAATGATGCAGCCCTTGGCAACGAGGTCGCCGCGCCCGACGCGGCCGAGCCCGTCCTTGCGCCGCCCAACGAGGCCGATCCCGCCGAGGAGGTGCGCATCATCGCCGCGCCGCGCGTGCCGCCGATCGACACCTGCCGCCAGACCGGCAGCTTCCCCGCTTTTCGCAAGGCATTCGAAACCGCGGTTGCCGAGCGCGATTTCGCGCTGCTCGAACCGCTGATCGCCTATGACATCCAGACCGATTTCGGTGGCGGCGGCGGGATGGAGGATTTCGCCAATCACTGGCGCGGGAGCGCCTGGAAAACCTCCAAGCTATGGGACGAGCTCGACAAGGTGATCGCGCTCGGCTGCGGTGGCGGCGAGGGCTATTTCGCAATGCCGCGCATGTTCGTTGCCGACATGGGCGAGGTCGATTCGTTTGATGCGCTGGTGGCGCTTGGCGAAGCGGTACCGCTTTATAGCGCGGCATCGGACACGTCCGACGTGTTGGCACGGCTCGACTGGGCGGTGGTCCAACAGGTCACCGGCGAGGACGCCCGGCCGACGAGCGCCGACTGGACCGAAGTCAAGGCGGGCGACGGCACCGTCGGGTTTGTCGAAAGCGCGTTGTTGCGCAGCCCGATCGATTATCGCGCGGTGTTCCAGTGGCGCAAGACGCAGTGGAAAATGACCGCCTTTATCGCCGGCGACTGACCGGCGACGGACGAATCGGTCAGATAATCTGTTCGAGGACGATGCTTCGTCCGCCATCGCTCGTCAGGATCATGGTGCCATCGGCGGCGAAGCGCACCGAGACTGGCCTGGAAAGGATGGATATCGCGGCGTCTTCCTGCATCTGGACGGAATGGCCACAACCCATCAAGGTCACTTCGAACAACTGGGCGGTCAGCCGCGATCCGTCCGTCCAATATTCGCCCGAGAAACTGTTACAGCCGGCGTTGCCGACCAGCTGCCCGCGATCGAATGTCAGCGACGTGGCGATGCCGACGATCGCCTCGCGCCCGTCGATCGCGACCATCGTCCAGCGCGTCCCCGAAAGGTCGGCGGGGGGCAGGACGGCGCCGCCGCAACCGCGCAGCCGCTTGCCGTCGGCGCTGACCGTCACGCTGTCGGCATAACGCCGGTCGCTCAATCCGTCGCGACACGGCGCGTGGGTGACATCGACAATCAGCCGATCGCCCTGGTAAAGACGACCGTTGAAGCCGGCGCGCGCGCCGGGATTGGCCTCGGCGATGCGGGTATCGCCGTAATCGCCGACATAATTGAGCCGCGCGGAGGTAATTTCGAGCGTCCAGCCCGGTTCGCTGCCGAGGGCGAAATAGGCGTCGCGGGCGCCATCGCCGTCGGCCACGTCGCTCGTCGGGTGCGCCGAGACCGTCGCGCACGCGGCGAGTGCGAGCGCGGCGAAAGGCATGCAGCAACGAAGCCAGCGAGCTCGCTGCCGCGTCATCGTGAGCGGGCTCGCCGCTGGTTGAGGATTTCATAGGCCATGACCGCGGTGGCGACGGCGGCGTTGAGGCTGTCGGCGCGGCCCATCATCGGCATTTTGACGAGCAGGTCGCATGCGGCCTGATAGTCGGCGGGCAGTCCCTGCGATTCATTGCCGACCAGCAGGAAGACCGGCGCGTCGTAGGCGACCCCCTGGTAATCATGGTCGGTCTGGAGGCTGGTGCCGACGAGCTGGCCGGAACCGCGCCGCAGCCAGGGGCCGAATTCGTCCCAGCGCGCCTGGACGATCGTCTGGGTGAAGATCGCCCCCATGCTCGCGCGGACCGCCTCGACGCCGAACGGGTCGGTGCAGTCGTCGATCAGGATCAGCCCGCCCGCGCCGACCGCGTCGCCGGTGCGCAGGATCGTGCCGAGGTTGCCCGGATCGCGCAGCGCCTGCGCGACGATCCAGATGCCGGCGGTATCGCGATCGATCTCGGCCAGCGGCACCAGGCGATCGCGATAGACGCCGATCAGCGTCTGCGCATTGTCCTTGCCCGACAGCTTGGTCAGGATGTCGGGCGTGGTTTCGATAATTTCGCCGCCGGCATCGCCGATTGCGGCCTCGAGTTCGACCGCGAGCGGATGGTCGAGGCCGCCGCGCGCGTAGAACAGCATGTCGGGCAGCGCCCCGACCTCGCGCGCCTCGGTCAGGATGCGCAGGCCCTCGGCGAGGAACAGCCCTTCGCGGCGGCGATGCTTCTTGTCGCGCAGCGAACGGATGCGCTTGACCAGCGGATTGGAAAAGCCGGTGATGACGCGGTGACCGCGCGCGTTGGTTTCGTTTGCGCTGTCGGTCACGCCCTCAATCCTCGCCGAAGCTGTCCTTGACCAGCCCGACGAGCTTGAGCAGCGCGACCTCGGCATTCTCGCCCTCGGTATGGATGGTGATGCGGTCGCCCTTGGCAGCGCCGAGCATCATCAGGCCCATGATCGACGTCCCGCCGACGCGCGCACCGTCCTTTTCGACCTCGACCGTCACTCCCTCGCCGAGGCGGCTGACGAAGGTGACGAATTTCGCGCTCGCACGCGCATGCAATCCGCGATTATTGGTAATCTCGACCGTCTCGCTCAACCGGGGCATGGCGACGACCCCAGCAATTCCGACGCGACCGAGATATATTTGCGCCCCGCGTCCTTGGCCGCGCACACCGCGTCGCCGACGCTCATCAGGCGACGAGCGCCCTCGAGCCGGATCAGCATCGGCAGGTTGACGCCCGCGATCACCTCGATCCGGCCCTGGTCCATCAACGATATGGCCAGGTTGGACGGCGTCCCGCCGAACAGGTCGGTCAGAATGATGGCACCGTCTCCGTCGTCGACTTCGGCGATCGCATGCGCGATCTCGCGCCGGCGGCCCTCCATGTCGTCATTGGGGCCGATGCAGACCGTGGCGATCCCCTTTTGCGGTCCGACGACGTGTTCCATCGCGGTGACGAATTCCTCCGCCAGCCGTCCGTGGGTGACCAATATCAGTCCGATCATGGAGTTCTGTTCGTTTCGTTGCGGCGGTCGGTCGCGCGGTCGTCGCTAGCGCCCGCATCGAACCCGGCCGGCTTGGCGGAGTCGGGATGGGGCAGGTCGCGGTGCGAAACCGTGGGCGAAAAGCCGGCATGGCGCAAGTGGGTCGCGACGCGTTCGGCGACATGGACCGAACGATGGCGACCACCGGTGCAGCCAAAGGCGATGGTGGTATAGCTCTTGCCCGATTCCTCGTAGCGCGGGAGAATCGTCGTCAGCAGCGTCTCGATCTGGGCCAAGCTCTCGGCATAAGCGGGATCGTCGGCGACATAGGCACTCACATCGGCGTCGAGGCCCGTCTTCGGGCGCAGCTTTTCATCCCAATGCGGATTGCGCAGATAGCGCATGTCGAAAACGAGATCGGCGTTGCGCGGCAGGCCGCGGGCAAAACCGAAGCTCATGACGTTGAGCACGGTGCGCGCGCCGCCCGACGGATGAAACCGCGCGCGGATGTCGGCGGCAAGGTCGTTGGCGGTGAAACTGGTCGTATCGATAAGATGGTCTGCCCAGCGGCGCAGCGGCGCCAGCATCTCGCGCTCGCGCGCGATACCGTCGCTCGCCGGGCGATCCTCAGCGAGCGGATGGCGGCGGCGCGTCTCGGAATAGCGACGCTCGATCTCGGCGCCGGTGCAATCGAGGAACAGCGTCGCGAAATCGAGCCCGTGCTGCTCGCGCAGGCGCTTGATCCGCTTGACGATCCGTTCGGCATCGAACCCGCGAGTGCGGCTGTCGATACCGATGGCGACGGGCCGGTCGCGTTCGTCGCGCTCGCCCTGAGGAGTCGCCAGCAGGCGATTGAGCAACGACAGCGGCAGGTTGTCGACGACCTCCCAGTCGAGATCCTCGAGCACGCGCAACACGGTCGACTTGCCCGCGCCCGACAGGCCGGTGACGAGAAGGACGGTCTTGGGATCGGTGGTGCTCGCCATGCCCCATCCTACGCCCGCGCGGCGCGCAATGCCAACTCCACCTTGATCGGAGCCGAGGGCGATCGCGGATCGAGCCGGAGCCGGGGCAGGCGCGTGCCCGCGATCTCGATCGAATCGTCGGCGTCGGGCATGCGCGGCGGGTCCTCATCCAGCACGACGGCCAAGCCGATCGGGGCGGCCGTGACGTGGGGCTGTGTGACGATGCCGATGCTGCGCACCTCGATCAGCCCGGCGAGCGTCTCGGGTGCCGTCGCCACCGGACGGGCGTCGCTGCCGTCGGGCGCAGCCGGGAGCAGTCGACAGCGGTCGTCGGCGACCAGCACGGCCCCGCGATCGATCAGCCGGAGCGCTAGATCGGACTTTCCCGCGCCCGACGAACCCAGGATCAGCACGCCCCAGCCTTCGATCGCGACGCAGCTTGCATGGATCGTATCCGCGTCGCGTCGTTCATTCATCGCCGCTTGCCTCGCCTTGCGCCGCTGGCAGGCGCACTTCGAAACAGGCGCCGCCTTCGCCGTCTTCGCGGTCGCGCACGGCGACCGAGCCGCGGTGGCCCGAAACGATCGCGCGGACGATGGCGAGGCCGAGGCCGCTGTGCTTGCCGAATTCCTCCTGCGCCGGCCGCAGGCTGTAGAAGCGCTGAAAGATCGGCTCACGCTGGTCGGCGGCGACGCCGGGCCCGTCGTCCTCGATTCGGATGATGACGTCGCTGCCGCTGCGCGTTGCCGAGACGCAGATGACCCCGCGCGGCGGCGAAAACGATACGGCATTGTCGAGGAGGTTGTTGAACACCCGCTCCAGCCGCCCATCGTCGCCCAGAACATCGGTGGCGCCGCGCCGCGGCCGTGCATAGGCGATGTGCGGCGCGGTTGGCGTGCGGACCGATTCACGAGCGGCGACCATCGCCTCGAGCATCACGCCGATATCGACCGGTTCGAAATGTGCGCGGCTGAGTTCGGCGTCCATTCTCGATGCCTCGGCAATGTCGGTGACCAGCCGGTCGAGCCGACGGCAATCGTCGCGCGCGACGGCGATGAGTTCGGCGCGGACATCGGGATCGTCGACCTTTTCGAGCGCCTCGATCGAACTGCGCAGCGACGAAATCGGATTCTTGAGTTCGTGCGCGACATCGGCGGCGAAGGCTTCGCCGGCGTCGATGCGTTCGCGCAAGGACTGCGTCATGTCGCTGATCGCGCGGGCGAGCAAGCCGATCTCGTCATAGCGGCCGGGCAGGCGTGGCACGGTCACGTCGCGCTCGCGGCCCCAGCGCACGCGGACCGCCGCGCGCATCAATCGGTGGAGTGGCTGGACGATCGTGCGCGCGAGGAACAGCGATAAGAGGATCGATACGATCAGCGTGCCGGCAAAGACCAGGCCGATGGTCAGGCGTTCGGCGCGGACACGGCGCGTGATGTCGCGCGCATTGGCGGTGACGAGCAAAGCGCTGCCGTCGGCGAACCCCGTGCTGGCGGCGCTGACAAACGGGGTGCGGTCGGGTGCGAGGCGATAGGCCGATGCAAGCGTTCCCGACGAACGGCTGCGGGCGATTTCGGGCCAACGCTCGGCGCCCCCCCTCGGCCGTTCGCGGACTTCGCCGGGAATCGTGGTACCGGTCAACGTGTCGATGGTACGATCCATCGATCGCGCGATCGATTTGCGCAGCGGCTCGGTTGCGGGGTCGACGAGTGCATAGGTCGGACTCGCCAGCGCGAAGCTGTCCCCGATCAGGCGGCCATCGCGATCGAAGATGCGCAGCCGCGCATTGGTCGCACGCGCCATGCGCACGATCACCGCATCGCGCTTGCCGTCGGGGACGTTGGCCAGGGCGTCGGCGATCAGCTGCGTCTCGCGCACCGTCTGTTCGAGCCGCGTCTCGACGAGCCGTGCGCGCAGGCTGTCGAGATAGACGACGCCGCCCGCTATCAGCGCGATGACGAAGATGTTGATCGCGAGGATTCTCCGCTTCAACGGCATGCGGGCGGTCCAGCCCAAGGAGAAATCGCCATGCTCAGCCATTGAACTTGTAGCCCGCGCCGTACAGAGTTTCGATCCCGTCGAAGCCGGGATCGACATCGCGAAACTTGCGCCGCAGGCGTTTGATGTGGCTGTCGATCGTGCGGTCGTCGACATAGATGTCGTCGCTATAGGCAGCGTCGATCAGCTGGTTGCGGCTCTTGATGACGCCGGCGCGCTGGGCGAGTGCCTCGAGCACGAGAAACTCGGTGACGGTCAGCGATACCGGCTTGCCGTCCCAGCTGACTTCATGACGCGCGGAGTCGATCGCCAGCTTGCCGCGCCTGACCGGCTCGGGCGCATCGTTCGCGTCGTCCGAGCGTGGTTGCGCGATCAGCTCGACCCGGCGCAAGATCGCCCTGATCCGCGCGATGACGAGCCGCGGGCTGAAAGGCTTGGCGATATAGTCGTCCGCCCCCATGGCGAGGCCCAGCGCCTCGTCGATCTCATCGTCCTTCGATGTCAGGAAAATGACCGGCAGCGCGCTTTTCTCTCGCAGGCGCCGGAGCAGTTCGAGCCCGTCCATGCGCGGCATCTTAATATCGAAAATGGCGAGATCGGGCGGATCGGCGAGCAGGGCGGGGAGCGCAGTCTCGCCATCGGTGTACAGCCTCGTCGTATAGCCTTCGCTTTCAAGATGGACCTTGAGCGACGTCAGAATGTTGCGATCGTCGTCGACCAGGGCGATCGTCGGACTGTGCGTAGGGGGAGCTGGGGGCGGCGTCATGCCTGCGGTCTGGCCTTGCTGGTGGCGGGCGAGCTGTCGTAATATCATGGCTAGCCGCGCCGGCGATAATCGGCAAGCGCGACGAAAAATTGTGCGCCGGGCTTTGACGGATGCGGGCCGAAACAGTAACGAACGCCCAACCGCCCGCATGTCCACAAGTGAAACAAAGGCATAGCCCGCATGACCGAGATTCGCCTGCCCACCGACACACGTCGCAACCTTGGCTCCGACGCCCTTGTCGAGGAGGCGCTCGCCAATGGCGAAGGCGTTCTGGCGAAACACGGGCCGCTGGTGGTCGAAACCGGCGCGCATACCGGCCGCTCGGCCAAGGACAAGTTCACCGTCCGCGATGCCGAGACCGAAGACACGATCTGGTGGGGCAAGACCAACGTCGCCATGACGCCCGATCACTTCGCCGCGCTCAAGGCCGATTTCCTCGACGCGGTGGCAAAGCTCGACAAGGCCTATGTCGCCGACCTGTTCGGCGGGTCGCAGCCCGAATATCGCGTCAACGTGCGCGTCATCAACGAGCTCGCCTGGCACAATTTGTTCATCCGCACGCTGCTCGTGCGACCGACCGCGGATGAACTCGAAGGGTTCGTCCCCGAGTTCACGATCATCGACCTGCCGAGCTTTCGCGCCGACCCCGCGCGTCACGGTACGCGCAGCGAGACGGTGATCGCGGTCAACCTGACCGAGAAGCTGATCCTGATCGGCGGCACGAAATATGCCGGCGAGATGAAGAAGAGCGTGTTCGGCATCCTCAACTACCTGCTCCCGCCGCAAGGCGTGATGCCGATGCATTGTTCGGCCAACATTGGTCCCGACGGTGACACCGCGGTGTTCTTCGGCCTGTCGGGCACGGGCAAGACGACGCTGAGCGCCGATGCTAGCCGCACGCTGATCGGCGATGACGAACATGGCTGGTCGGACACCGCGGTGTTCAATTTCGAGGGCGGCTGCTACGCCAAGATGATCCGGTTGAGCGAAGAGGCCGAGCCCGAAATCTACGCGACGACGCGGATGAAGGGCACCGTGCTGGAAAACGTGGTGATCGATGCCGACGGCAATCTCGACCTCGACGACGCCAGCCTCGCCGAAAACACGCGCGGCGCCTATCCGCTCGAGGCCATCCCCAATACCTCGGCCGAGAATATGGGGCCGGTGCCCAAGAACATCATCATGCTGACCGCCGATGCGTTCGGCGTGCTGCCGCCGATCGCGCGGCTGACCCCCGACCAGGCAATGTATCACTTCCTGTCGGGCTATACCGCCAAGGTCGCCGGGACCGAAATCGGCGTGACCGAGCCCGAAGCGACCTTTTCGACCTGTTTCGGCGCGCCGTTCATGCCGCGCCACCCGAGCGTTTACGGCAACCTCCTCAAGGAACGCATCGCCAAGGGCGGCGTCACCTGCTGGCTGGTCAACACGGGCTGGACCGGGGGCAAGTACGGCGTCGGAAAGCGCATGCCGATCAAGGCGACGCGCGCGCTGCTCAACGCCGCGCTCGACGGTAGCCTGAACGATGCCGAGTTCCGGACCGATCCCAATTTCGGGTTCGAGGTGCCGGTGTCGGTCACCGGCGTCGACGACGCCATTCTCGACCCGCGCTCGACCTGGGCCGACGGCGAGGAATACGACCGCACCGCGCAAAAGCTCGTGCAATTGTTCGTCGACAATTTCGCCGATTTCGAAAGCCATGTCGATGAAGGTGTCCGTCAATCGGCGCCGCGAGCAAGCGAAACCGCCAACTGAGAGGCCCGATCGTGCGGGCCAGCGAAAGGCCCGCAAATGACCGACGATTCGCCAAGACCGTTCGCCAGCGATGCTGCGATCCGCGACCTGGGTGAGGGGCTGTTGGCGTGCGCGCTGCCGCGATCGGCGTGGACGCACGAGGCGCATCTTGCCGCGACGCTCTATCTGGCGCTCGAACGGCCTGAAATCGACCTCGAGCGCGACCTGCCCGGCATCATTCGCGCGTTCAACGAGAGCGTCGGCGGGGTCAACGACGACACTCAGGGCTATCACGAAACGATCACGCAGGTCTTCCTGCGCGGCGTGCGGCTGCATATTGCCGCGACCGGCACGACGATCGGGCTAGCCGACTGCGTCAACGCCCTGTTGGTCGATGAAAAGGGGCGGCGCGACTGGCCGCTGCGTTTCTACACGAAGGAACGATTATTCAGCAGCGCCGCGCGGCGGGAGTTTGTCGCTCCCGACCGCGCGCCGTTGCCGAAAGTCGATTAGTCGAGCATCGCGGCGGGCACGCGCCCGCCGTTCTTTTCCAGCTCGCGCATCGTCGCTTTATGGAGCCAGATGTTCATTTCGGCCGACCCGTCGAGATCGCCGGTATAGCCCAGTTCCTGCGCCAGCGCCTTGCGATTGGTCAGGCTCGAATCGATCCCGACCAGCTTCATCAGGTCGACGATCGAGCTGCGCCAGTTGAGGTCCTGCTTGCTGTCGGCGGCTTTCGCTTCGAGCGCCGCCTCGACATCGACCGGTTCGCTGCGTCCGGGGGCGATGCCGGTCGCCTGCCCGGACGGCACCGCCGGCGTTGCGGCGGTATCGTCCTTATGACCGAAAATCGCGTCCTTGATCGATGAAAAGATACCCATATCGTTGCTCCCGTGAATGTGTCTGCGGGGTCAACGTGCGGCGGGCAGGTTTTGGTCCGTCGGCGGCGCGATTTTAGGCTCGACGATCAGGCAGCCGCTGTCGCAGCCCACGATGACGACCTGCGCGCCGACCGGCGCATCGGGGCCGCGCGCGCTCCATTCGCTGTCGGCGACGCGGACGCGGCCGCGCCCGTCGACGATCGGCGCGACGACGCGCACGGTGTCGCCGATCAGCCGCGCAACGCGGTCGTTGAGCATGTCGTCCTCGGCATCGACGGGATGCGCGTTGTACCAGCTGCGCCCGGCATAGACGCTGATCAGCGCGAGCACGGCGAAGAGGATGAACTGCCCCGCGGTATCGATCGGCGTCGTCGCGGCGAAAACGCCGGTCGCGGCGGCGGCGATCGCGATCCAGATCAGGAACACGCCGGGCGCGAGCATTTCGGCGCTGGCGAGCAGGATCGCCGCGATCAGCCACCAGCCATAGGGTTCGATTCCGGCGAACAGGTCGCCCATCATTCGCTATCCCGCTTGACCGCGGTGCGGCTGCGCGTGACCGGGATCTGCGTACCGCTGTCGCTCGTCGCGGCCTTGTCAGCCTGGCCGAAGGCGTCGCGGGCGAGTTCGCCGATGCCGCCGAGCGTCCCGATCAGCTGCGTCGCCTCGACGGGGAACAGGATCGTCTTGGCGTTGGGCGAGGTAGCAAAGCCGCTGATCGCCTTCACATAATCCTGTGCGATGAAATAGTTGATCGCCGCCGCATTGCCGTTGGCGATCGCGTCGGACACGACCTGCGTCGCGCGCGCCTCGGCCTCGGCCTCGCGTTCGCGCGCTTCGGCATCGCGAAAGGCGGCTTCCTTGCGGCCCTCGGCCTGCAGGATCTGGCCCTGTTTCTCGCCCTCGGAGCGCAGGATTTCGGAGGCGCGCGCGCCCTCGGCATCGAGGATGTTCGCGCGTTTCTCGCGCTCTGCCTTCATCTGCCGCGCCATCGCGTTGACGATGTCCTGCGGCGGGCGGATGTCCTTGATCTCGATGCGCGTGATCTTGACCCCCCAGGGCGTCGTCGCGTCGTCGATCACCGACAGCAGCCGGGCGTTGATCTCGTCGCGTTTCGACAGCGTCTCGTCGAGGTCCATCGATCCCATCACAGTGCGCAAATTGGTCGTCGTCAGGTTCATGATCGCATTGTACAGGTCGCTGACCTCGTACGCCGCCTTGGCCGCGTCGAGCACTTGAAAGAAGACGACGCCGTCGGTCGAAATCATCGCATTGTCCTTGGTGATGATTTCCTGTCCCGGGATGTCGAGCACCTGCTCCATCATGTTGACCTTGCGGCCGACGCCGTAGAAAAACGCGGGAAAGAAATTGAAGCCGGGACGCGCGACGGTGGTGAAACGGCCGAAATATTCGATCGTGTATTGATAGCCCTGGCGGACGATCTTGATGCTCATCATCACGTAAAGGATCGCCATAACGGCGGCGAGCAGGGCGAGAATTTCCAGCATGACATTTCCCTCAATTGGCGTTTGGGCCATTATGCGGTCTGACCCCCTCGGCTCCAAGCAGAATCGGATCACTCACTTATGACGCGCCTTGCCGCATCCGCGCCGGTTTCGCTCCTCTATGTCCCCGCGCACAAACCGCGCGCGATCGCCAAGGCGCGGACGCTGGCGTGCGACATGGTCATTCTCGACCTCGAAGACGCGGTGCCCGCCGGCGACAAGGACGCGGCGCGGTCGATCGCCGCCGACGCGCTGGCCGAAGGTTTCGAGGGCAAGCTGGTCGCGCTGCGCATCAACCCGGGCGAGCGCATGACCGACGACCTCGCGGTGCTACGCGCTGGCACCGCGGACTATGTCGTCGTGCCCAAGGTTTCGTCGCCCGCCGACCTTCCGTCGATTCCGCCGCTGCCGGTGCTCGCGATGATCGAGACGCCTGCTGCAATCCTTGGCCTGGCGACGATCGCCGCCGATGCGCGGGTGGCGGGGCTGATCGCGGGGCTCAACGACCTTGCCGAAGAGCTGCGCCTGCCCGGCGGGGTCGATCGCGCGGCTATGAGCTATGGCCTGCAAGCGATCGTGATGGCGGCGCGCGCGCATGGCGCATGGTGTTTCGACGGTGTCTGCAACGCGATCGACGACGCCGATGCCAGCGCCGCCGAGGCGCGCGAAGCCTATCGCCTGGGCTATGATGGCAAGAGCCTGATCCATCCCGGCCAGATCGCGAGCTGCAACGCCGCCTGGCTCCCCGACCCTGCCGATGTCGATGACGCGCGCCGCATGGTCGCTGCCGCCGCCGACGGCGCCGAACGCTTCGACGGGCGGATGATCGAGGCGATGCACGTCGCCGCCGCGCGCCGCCTGATCGCGCGCGCGGACTTGTCAGCGCGGCGCTGATCCGGCACGGACCGTAGCATGAAGACAGGACATATGCTCACCGCCGCCGGCGCGCTTTGCGCGCTCGCCTTCGCCACCCCGCTCTGTGCCCAGGCCAGCTCGTCCGAACCGGTCAGCGAGGCCGAGCTTCGCGAGACGATTTCGGTGCTAGCGAGCGACGAATATGGCGGTCGCAAGCCGGGCACCGGGGGAGAGACCCAGACGCTCGCCTATATTGCCCACGCGTTCCACGACGCTGGCCTCGGCGGCGGCGCCAAGGACGCCTCGCGCTGGTACCAGCCGGTCGATCTCGAACGCGCGGTGCCCTCGCCCGGGTCGTTCGTCGTCATGGCGAACGGCGTGCCGGTGACACTGGCGAGCGACGAAGTCGTCGTGACTGCCGAGGCGGCAAACAGCAGCCTGGCCGCGTTGCCGATCGTGTTTTCGGGCTATGGAGTCGATGGCGAGGGCCAGGCGATTGGCGAGGTCGCCGGGGCGCTAGCGGTCATGATGGGTAGCGAGCCGCCCTATGAGCCCGGCAGTGCCGAGCTCAAAAACTATAATCGCCGCATGGCCGCCTTGTTCGATGCCGGGGCCAAGGCCGTGCTCGTCGTGCTCGACAGCGAAACGCCGTTTGCGATGGTAAAATCCTATCTCGCGCGCGGAACGACGCGATTGGCGGGTGCGACGAAGCGACCCGACAGGGTCCGCGCCTCTGCCAGCGAAGCCTATGCCGCCCAGCTCTTCGCCGCGGCGGACCGCGATTACGCCGCGCTTTCCGCGGCCGCAAAAGCCGACGATTTCGGCGGCACCCCATTGGGCGTAACCGCTGATCTTGCCACCGCCAATCGCACCGAGGCGTTTCGCAGCTACAACGTGATCGCCAAGCTGGGCGGCACCGACCCCGCGGCGGGCGCGGTTTTCTTCACCGGCCATTGGGATCATCTCGGCACCTGCCTGCCCGAGGGCGCCGAGGATCGCATCTGCAACGGCGCGGTCGACAATGCGAGCGGGATCGCGGTGCTGATCGCGACCGCCAAGCGGCTCGCGACAATGGGGCCGTTCGACCGCGACATCTATTTCGTCGCAACGACGGCCGAGGAAATGGGCTTGCTCGGCGGCTATGCGCTCGCCGAAGATCCGCCGGTGCCGCTGAGCGACATCGTCATCGCGCTCAACGTCGATACCGTCGCGATCGCCGATCGTGGCGCCAAGGTCGCGATTATCGGTCGCGGCAAGACCGACCTTGAGGACGAGGTCGAGCATGTCGCCCGCTCGATCGGCCGGACGGTCGACGAAAGCGACGAAGCCAATGCCTTCATCCAGCGCCAGGACGGCTGGACTCTGCTGCAAAAGGGCGTGCCGGCGCTGATGGTCGGCGGGTCGTTTTCCGACCAGGCGCTGCTCGGCAAGTTCCTCGCCGGGCCTTATCACAAGCATGACGACGAGCTGACCGATGCGGTGCCGCTCGGCGGCGCGGCCGAGGATGCCGATCTGCACGTTGCGCTCGGCGCGTATTTTGCCGACAGCGATCGCTACCCGGGCAAGGGGCGCGAATAACCGCGCCGCGCCCTAGCGTGTTCGCGGGCGAGTGGTTACATGGGCCGCCACTCGACCGATTCGCATATCGACAGGACGATCACCCGTGGCGCACACCGAAATCCCGCTTGGCCTGACCTTCGACGACGTGCTGCTGCAGCCGCTCGAATCGAGCATGCTGCCGAGCCAGGCCGACCTGTCGACGCAGCTGACGCGCGGCATCCGGCTCAACCTGCCGATCCTCTCTGCGGCGATGGATACGGTGACGGAGGCCGATATGGCGATCGTCATGGCGCAGCTCGGCGGCATCGGCGTGCTCCATCGCAACATGGAGGTCGGTGAACAGGCGGCGGCGGTGGCGCTGGTGAAGCGGTTCGAATCGGGCATGGTCGTCAATCCGATCACGATCGCGCCCGACGCGCCGCTGGCGCAGGCGCTCGAATTGATGGCGACGCACAAGATATCGGGCGTCCCGGTGGTCGAGGCATCGGGGCGGCTCGCGGGCATCCTGACGCATCGCGACGTCCGCTTTGCCGAAAATCCGCGCCAGCCGGTCAGCGAGCTGATGACGAGCGAGAACCTCGCTACCGTCGGACCCGGCGTCGCCCAGGACGAGGCGCGGCGCATCTTCCATAATCGCCGGATCGAAAAGCTGCTCGTCGTCGACGACGATTTCCATTGCGTCGGCCTGATCACAGTCAAGGACATGGACAAGGCGATCAGCTATCCAAGCGCGACCAAGGACGAGGCCGGGCGGTTGCGCGTGGCGGCCGCCACCACCGTCGGCGACAAGGGGTATGAGCGCGCCGAGGCGCTCGTTGCGGCGGGCTGCGACGTCATCGTCGTCGACACCGCGCACGGCCACAACAGCAGCGTCGGCGAGGCGGTCGGGCGCGTCAAATCGCTGTCGAACGCGGTCCAGGTGATTGCGGGCAACGTCGCCACCGGCGATGCGACGCGCGCGCTGATCGATGCCGGGGCCGACGCGGTCAAGG